>Ga0209589_1009515_pt1 | contig 14615 bp, 20 predicted proteins | sample CowpeawhiteBW_FD_187525 | JGI IMG/M metagenome (GOLD analysis project Ga0209589, IMG submission 187525) | Root nodule microbial communities of legume samples collected from California USA - Cow pea white BW (SPAdes) (version 2) | ecosystem: Host-associated > Plants > Roots > Nodule | place: USA... | reverse complement strand
TAATTAATTTAACAATAATCTCTAGATAACCAATGAAGAATCTTATTTAGAAAAAGCAGTGGAATTGACCTATTTACTATTACTGTGTTTACAATCTTCCGTGTCATTTTCTTTGCATATCAAAACCTCCCTATTTTTATAGTTGCTAGTTTTAAATTGCATTTTTGAGAATCAAATATTTGAGATCAATTCCGTATTCGTTGTGAGACGACTCAGGGTTATCTTAACCCTAACTATTTTCTTCACTACAAACTGGCAATACTGAAGTTGCTAAAGTAGTGGTAATTTGATCGCCTAACGACAGCGATATCAGAAGATTCAATACTTAAATGAACATGAAAATAATTGTACTAGAATGAACATGATGTTGTTTTGGTTGGACTTGTTATGTTTTATTTGTTGTTGATTAATGTTCATACGTGAGTTACGATGGCTTGAATTGCTGTGGTTGAGTGTTTTAAAACATAATATCGGGTCATCCTTATTCATCTATACTCATCCAACCTTACATTTTCACTACACCCAAAGCCTTTGTATTCTCCCGCATAAAACGACCGCAATAGGTTCACTCTTTCCTCTTTCATCCTCCACTCCTTTCACCGTTATCTAACCCCAAATTCATCCTCCCCTGCAACAAATAAAACAAACAGAAAACTCATTCATAAACCAGATTTTGTCCATCTCCCTTCCAACACTGTCTCCAACTCCACGCATTCCTTCATTCATTCACCTTCATCGAAACCAATCATCCTCATATCCCTTCTCCTATAGCTTGCACTTAGAACATGACCCTTCACCATCATTCATCACCACATAATTAGCCATAATCAACCACCAATCCTCACCCTTCTTTGCTATAGTTGGCATCATCAATACACAAAAAACCCATTCTCCATTCCAATCCCGTAGCACCCTATTCAACTCCTACAACATTCCCATTCGTAGAACAGGTAATCCTCACCTCCATTACCATCCAATATACAACAGAACACAATACAAATCAAAATAGAGAAGAAAGAAAAATCATCGGTGGCGTTGCGGACCCAGTCGTGGTGGCTGGTACGGTGGTGGCGAATCGTAGAGGCAATGGTGCCTTTCTCTCTCACAGAGGAAAAGAATCAAGGATTGTAGATGAGTGGACGACCGATGGCGGTTGGAATCGCTGATGGTAGTTTCTGGCAGGCAAGGCCGCGCAGCCGCAAAGGGGATCAATGTTGTGGTCACGCGAGGAACAAGCTACCCCTGTTTCGCGCAGGAGAAAAAGATGAGAAAGGGGACGATTCAGGGAGTTGGGTTCTCGCCTGCGATGCTTCCGGTGGTGACTGGCATTGACAGGAGCGCGTCTCGTCGGTCGTGGGACTTGCGACAGTGGGACCTGTAAAACCTGTGAAAATTAATTAATTAATAAATAAATGCAGGTAGTGGGAGCCTTTATGACATTAAATATTGACTGATGTGACGTGGAAAAGTACTAGCTCAAGTGGTTGAGAGTACTTTGATTGTGTGATAGGACTTAGGTTTGAGTCTTATGTATGCCAATTATGTGTTGTTTGATTTATTATTAATTTTTAATAATAATATGAATGATCATGTTGAGTGATAACATAATAATAGAATTATGTGAATTATCACAAAACATAAATTGCTTGAGTGACTGTGCCTTGATTTGATGATGGGCATGGTATGGGTTCGAATCTTGGTGAACTCAAATTTAACTCTCTTTTTGTTAAAAGTTAGTGTGGCCTGAATATGAAAGAGTAGAGAAAACCCTAGCAGAATGGGCAACCAGGAAGGGCTGAAAAACAACCAAATAATGGCCCTTGAATAGCAATTAACCTCATCATAAAAAAACCAATTTCGTTTTTTTCATTAAACCACATTAAAGCACCATTTATAAGGCAAATTGGGAAAGAGAAGAGAGGTTTTGGAGGCTGGTTTTCTGGAAGGGCTGAAAAACAACCAAATAATGGTCCTTGAATAGTAATTAACCTCATCATAAAAAAACCAGTTTCATTTTTTTTATTAAACCACATTAAAGCACCCTTTATAAGGCAAATTGGGAGAGAGAAGAGAGGTTTTGGAGGTTGGTTTTCTAAGAACTTGTAAGGTGCACATAATTAGAGTAAGAGAGTGACTAGTGAGGGGCAATTGAGAGCTAATTAAAAGGGAGGGGTTAGGCTGCCCAGTGATCAGGGAGGAATTCTTAAAATCTGCATTTTCTAAGCAAAGGCAATCAGGTTAGGGGAGCTGAACATGTAAATTGTATGTTTTGATAATATTGCATGATTTTGATGATGCTAGGCCATGAATTTCGTGCTGCATATGAGGGAATTAGGGGTTGGGTGTTTTGGTACTGTTTTATTGAAATTCTTAACTAAATGTATATATATAATGAGATTATGCATGGTATATCATGTGATTGTGCGAACTTAGGCTGTTGGAGTCTATCTTGTGTCTAAATTATGCTCATGTGTTTGGTGCAATGTTTCAAACTAATTGGTATCAATTGGAGTGTGATTTGGGCATGGTTGCTGGTGTTGAGTGCGTAAATAGTGTAGGAATATGCATTTCTTGCTCAAGCGAGCCAGGCTCGCCTAGGAGAGATTAGCAGAGACTCAAATATTGTTCTGCTCAAGCATCTCGCTCAGGCGAAGGATCCTAGTCTTGGGCGACAGGGTATCTCACTTAGGCCCTAAGCGAGAGTCTGTGAATGTTAGAGGTTGTGCTTGGGGCATCTCGCCCAGGCGCGAAGCCTTACATTGGGCGAAAGAGTACCTCGCTCAAATAAGAGTCCCTCGCCTAAGCGAGAATTCGAAGAATGAATTGACGTGGGATTAACTCGTCGCCTAGCGAGAAATTTGCTTTATGGACAAAAGTTGGTCTCACCCAGGCGAGTGGGGTTCGCCCAAGCGAGAGTTCGAGGTTTGTTTTGTGCGAGTTGCTCGCTCAGGCAAGGTAACCTAGCTTAAGCGAGGTAGGCTTAGGTGGTTAGGCGAAGGCTTCAAGCTTAAGCGAAGGATGGAGAATTTGTGTGTTCAAGGCAATCGATGATGTTGTATTGGATTGGTTGGTGTTCGAATTGTAATGCGTGGTCTATAAGGCTTCTAAGATATCTCAAAGGTGGGCTTGCTGGTGTTCCTTGAGTTGTGGCTCAGAATGTATCCCTTGAGTTGTGGCTCAGGATAGGGGTTAAGCACGTGACATTCTCTAGGTTGTGGCTTGGAATAACGTCCTTTTAGTTGTAACTTGTAACATCCCGGTAGGATATTACTTAAAATAAAATAAAATAAATTAAAATAAAATAAACAGGCAGAAATAAATACATCATTTATTAAATAAAGCATTTCCCAAAAGCAAGGGAAAATTCAAATCCTTTAAATTTAATTTCCAACATAAATAAATAAAGTATTAATAAATTACTCAAGTCCTCCTGTTACAAATTTATTGTTCAAACCATAATGAAATTACAGAAAATTATTTAAAAATGCTTTATAAACAGTCCCAAGATCTCTGTTCCTACTCTCAGCTTCTATGCAGCTCCTGACTCACCTAAAACATCATCTGCTCCGGGATAATAAATTACCCGATCATCGCCACACACACACAAATAGGGTGACCTATGCACAAATATACATATAAACATAAAATAAATATGCCCTCCATCCCAATGAAAATAACACCACTAAAATTTTCATTGTTTTCAAATTACACATCCCTGGTCTCATAGTCCTTCATGAGTCATATGCATGAACTAGGTCTTGGGACTTCACTGTGCTCCCACGAAACTAACCCATACGTGGTCCAGCCCTATGAGCCTATCCTGCTCATAGTCCTGCCCTACAGACTCCTCGTTTGTAGTAAAACATCCAAGCCTCCCTCGCTCGGACCATGGCACGCACGCAATCACCATACTATAAACTCTTCACCCAATAGTAGCCGACGGGAACATAATAGTTCCTTGCCCATCATGCGTCCGACGCATGTAATCACCATACTAAGGACTCCTCGCCACTTAGCAACTGACAGGAACTACACAGTTCCATGCCCATCATGCGTCCCACCATCAAGCACATCCCAGACCCCTATTAGACTTAGTCCTTCAAGCCTAACACCACAAACACATGCAAACAATTTCCTTAGCCTAGGAAACACCAAGCCATTCAGTACAACAAAATTTCATATACACAAAAACCAATTGAGAATGTAAAACACAGAATCACAAAGCAGAAGTCACACACATAATTTCAGCACCCCTAACTTGAATTCTTAATTGAAATTGGGAAGAAAGTAGGGGTTCCTTGGTTCACCAATGCTTTGCTTCACTCTCTCTCCCAATTCAGCCCTTGCATACCCAAAGACTCACCTCTCACTCTCAATTTCGTGCCCCTTTCAAGTCTAGTTCCTAACACTGCCAAAACCCTTTATTTTCCCCTAAAATAGCCTTTTATATGTGTCTTAATTATGGGCTTAAGTACTAAAACGAAAATGAGACTAATGGTGTTTTTAATTTCCAATTAAAGGTAATTACTTAGTGTTTTAATATTGTTTGCCAGCCCTTTGATTGCTCCTCATTCTAGTTTTACCTTTGCCCTTTCACCTCCACTCCAAGCTAAAATTAGCAAAAATAAAGCCTACTTTATGTCCATCAAGGTTTGAACCCGTGACCCTCCACTCATGAGGCCAAAGCACTACTATGCCAATTCACATTTAGTGATAACTATTATAATCCTATGATTATAATATCACTCAACAATCATATTATATTATCAAAATAATAATAAACCAAACAACAAATAAATGGCATACATAGGACTCAAACCCAAGTCCTCTCACTCATTTAAGTACTCTCAACCACTTGAGCTAGTATTTTTCCACGTCATACCAATTAACCTTTAATGACTTCAAAGTTTCCCACCACCCGCATTTATTACTTAATTAATTTCCACAGGTCTTACATAACTCGGGATAGCGGATGAACACGAGGAACTCTTGAGTAGTGGCTCGGGTTGGCGAGTGTTGCCGGTGTGAGTCTGCTGGTTGGTGCCAGTACGGATGGGTCCAGATAGATTGCCCTCCTTAGTACTTAGATGACGAGTTCGGTAGTCTTGGGACGTTACAGACTATGTTCGTATTGGGAACTCCACTTGGCGTTACGGTGTGTGATCCGTAGCATGGTTTCCCACACGTGCTCTATCGGTTATGGTCGATAGGTGTGGTAGCAAGTCATCTTAAGGTACTCACTAGAAGATGTAGAACACGGTTAACATGGTTGTGGCCATGTGGAAGGAAAGGATGAGTTTCCTTTGATGAAATTGGATATCAAACCATGGTTGTGGCCATGTGGGACCAAGGATGGAATTTTTGTGATATGAATAGATATCAAACATGGTTGTGGCCATGTGGGATAAAGGGAGGGAATTCTTTTGATGTGTTGTGATATATGTATATGATTTGTAGATATATGTTATTAAGTTAGCTTACCCTATCTGTTTGTGTTTGGCGATGATCGTGTACACGGTATACATGAGTAGAGTATATTGCAGGTGGATCTGGTGATGCTTAGGCTCGGAGCGTGGGCTAGTTGGGGAAAATGTTATATTTTACTAGAGTTTTATTATGCCTTTGGACTAAGTTGTAAAAGTTATATTATGAGATTTTAACATTTTATTTGAATTCTTTAAGTATGGAATTAATGGTATTGGATGATTGAAATAAAGTTTTAAATTTCCCGCGTTTTTGGGAAATGATGTTTTATTAAATAAGGTTAATCATATTTTCTTTATTATATTATTTAAATTCGTAGTATCCGAGCAACGATTTTCAAAATATTTTTGGGGTCTTTGGGGAGTGAGCTTACTGTGTTTCACTTGCGAGACAATTTTGAGTTCTGATTGTTACTGCTTGTTGTATAAATCTTAACCGAAGTTGTTTGATGTGATGAGTTAATATGTGGCGTGCTTAGGCTATGGCAAATAGACAGAGGATGAATAACGCTGGGGCTGATGAGATTGCGCATGCGATATATCGAATGGTGGATGCGATGCAGCCCATTACAGCGCAACCTAGAGTCGTGGTAACACTCACTCGTCCAGTGAGGATAGAGGACTTTATGAGACACAAGCCCTCAAAATTCACGGGCAAATCCACTCCTGATGAAGCAAATGTATGGCTTAGAGAGTGTGAGAAAATTTGTAGAGTCATAGAGTGCACTGATGCACAGAAGCTGACTTTCGTTACATTCCTGCTGATGGCAGATGCTGAATACTGGTGGGTAGGGATGTAGCAGCTGATGCAAACCTGAACAGAGGAGGTTACCTAGGCTTCCTTCAGGACGAGATTCCTGGAGAAATATTTCCTTGATAGTGCCAAACATGAGAGGGAAGCTGAATTCCTCACGTTCCAACAGGGGAACCTGATTGTGCAGGCATACATAGACATGTTTGAGTACCTGGCAAGGTTCTATTTGCCTGCTGTCACTAAGGAGTGGAGGTGCAGAAAATATGAGGGCGAACTAAACATGAGCTACGCCGATTCATAGTACCACTACGGATAAGGTAGTTTCCCGTCTTAGTGGAGCAGGCCAAGGCAGTTGAGCAGCTGGAGGTGGGGCCTACCAGAATGGCTCGACCTCAGAAGAACACCACCGACTCACGACACCGAAAGAAGCCGTATGACAGACCACAATCTTCGGCCAAGAAACTACAGTGCTATAATTGTGGTGGGGAGCATCTCATAAGGGATTGTCCAAAACCCTATGGCAACTCAGGTGGCGGTAGTAGCAATGGCAAGTGTTATTTCTATGATCAGACAGGGCATTTTGCATGCCATTTCCCTAACAAGAAACCAGCTGGAGGTGTGCCAGCAAAGAAACCAGTTGAAGAGTGGCTTAGAGCACCAGGTCGTGTGTTTGCCTCGACGACCACTAAGGCAGCCTAGTTAGGTAACTTGGTGCAAACTACTTATTTATTGTTTGATCATGAGGTTGTTGTGTTGTATGACTCAGGAGCTACCCATTTAGCCGTAACCAATGAATGTGTGAGGAGGCTCAGTCTAGTGATGCGAGAGCTAGGCTGCGAGTTGATAGTTGCGACACCAATGTCTAGTGAGGTATCCACCACTTTTGTTTGTGTGGGATGCCCTATGGAGGTAGCAAGACGCAGGTTCAAGGTGAATCTCATATGCTTGCCAATGGAGGGTTTGGATGTAATTCTGGGTATGGACTAGTTGGCCAATAACCACATTGTGATCGATTGGGGACAACGCAGAGTGGTATTTCCAGATTCAGAGGGGCTGGAATTGATCTCACCTAACCATGCAGTGAAGGAGATTGAAGCTGGAGCTACTTGCTTTATGATAATGGCCCAAACAAAAAAGAAGAGCATTGAGGAACAAATTAGCATGATTCCAGTGGTCGATGAATATGCAGATGTGTTTCCAGACGAGATACCGGAGTTGTCGCCAAGTAGGGATGTTGATTTCACTATTGATCTCATCCCTAGAGTCGACCCAGTCTCGATGGCACCATACAGGATGGCGCCGACATAATTAGTCGAGTTGAAGAAGCAGATCGAGGACCTGCTTTCAACCGAGTGCATCACCTTAGGGAGCGCCTATGCTCTTGGTGAAAAAGAAATATGGAAGCTCTAGATTCTGTGTAGATTACTGGCAGTTGAACAAGCTTATAATTAAGAATCGATATCCATTGCCAAGAATTGATGACTTGCTGGATTAGTTGAGAGGAGCAGTAGTGTTCTACAAGATTGACTTGAGGTCTAGATATCATCAGATCTTGGTCAAGCCAGAGGATGTGCAGAAGACAGCTTTCAGGTCACGATATGGACACTACGAATATGTGGTGATGTCGTTTGGGGTGACTAATGCTCCTGCAATTTTCATGGACTACATGAACAAAATTTTTTGACCGTATCTGGATCAGTTTGTCATTATATTCATTGACGATATATTGATATATTCTGAGAGTCGGGAAGAACACGTAGAACACTTGAGAGTGGTATTGGAGGTTCTGTGGGAGCATAAGTTGTATGGGAAGCTGTCGAAGTGTGAGTTTTGGCTGGATGAGGTACAGTTCTTGGGTCATGTAATCTCAACCCAAGGAATAGTGGTAGATCCGGCTAAGATTGAAACGGTGGTGAAATGGGAGCGACTGTAGATAGTTACAAAAGTGATAAGCTTTTTAAGTCTGATCGTTTATTACAGGATGCAAGCTAAGACGACTCTTATGTTCTTCCTCAAGGATTAGCCTTTTTACCTCAGTATCATCAGGTACACACACCCTACCTTGGAATCTTAGTACACTGTCACTACCCAAGGCAAAATCCTTTGCAACATCCGACCCAAGCAATTCTACCACTCTTTTCAAACTGGCATCCATCAACTGCCTTTCCTTGACCAAGTTCAAGAAGTCATTAGATATAGTCAGGTTACTACATCTAACGAACTCAAATCCCAACTTAACTTGCAACTTCATATCTCTGAATTTTTCTAGCACCTTCATCTTCTTGATCATAAGATGTGCAATATGCACCGTCTTCCTACTTAAGGCATTTGCCACTACATTCGCCTTTCCCAGATGATATGGAAGTTTGAAATCAAAATCCTTCAAGAACTCCATACAGCTCATCTGCTTCATGTTCAGTTTTTTCTAATCAAACAAATACTTAAGGCTCTTATAATCACTGAATACACGAAATTGGGCACCATAGAGATAGTGCCTCCAGATCTTCAAGGCAAACACTATGTCTGCCAACTCCAAGTCATGAGTGGGTTAGTTCTTCTCATGCACCTTAAGTTGCCTTGAAGCATATGCCACCGCCTTCTTCTTCTGTATCAACACATAACCAAGACCCAGATGAGAGGCATCACAGTAAACCTCAAAGGGTTTACCAACATCAGGGATCACCAACATTGGATCACTCGTTAACCTTTGCTTAAGCTCTTGAAAGCTTTCCTCACACCTATCAGTCCAAGCAAAAGGTTGGTCCTTCTTGGTAAGCTGTGTCAGAGGCGCCACTATCTTAGAGAATCCTTCTATGAATCTCCTATACTAGCCAACTAAACCCACGAAGCTTTTGATCTTTGTTGCTGACTTGGGACTTTCCCACTTAATCACTGCCTCCACTTTTACCAGATCCACCACTATGCCCTGTGCACATATTACATGTCCCAAGAACTGCACTTCTTTCATCCAGAATTCACATTTGGACAGTTTAGCATACAATTGCTTCTCCTTTAGAATACCAAGCACTATCCTCAGGTGCTCTACGTGTTCCTCTTGAGTCCTGGAATAGATGAGTATGTCGTCTATGAAGACTACGACAGACTTATCTAAGAATAGCCTAAATATCTTATTCATGTAGTCCATGAATACAACTGGAGCATTGGTCACACCAAAAGGCATAACCACGTACTCATAGTGTCGATATCTAGATCTAAAGGGTATATTCTATACATCATCTGCCTTCACCAAGATCTGGTGATACCCTGATCGTAGATCTATCTTGGAGAACACTGACGCCCCATTCAACTAATCCATCAGACCATCTATCCTTGGAAGGGGGTACTTATTGTTGATCGTCATCTTGTTCAACTGCTTGTAGTTCACACACAGGCATGAGCTCACATCCTTCTTCTTTACTAACAACACTAGTGCTCCCCATGGCGAAGTACTAGGTCGTAGGAACTGTTTCCCCAATAATTCCTCTATCTGATTCTTGAGTTCCACCAACTCCATCGGAGCCCTACGGTAAGGAGCCATTGATATTTGACCGGTTCCAGGTACCAGATCAATAGAGAACTTGACTTCTCTACTAGGAGGCAACCCTGGTACTTCCTCCTGAAACATGTCCTCAAACTCGTGCACCACTGGTATAACTGTCGTCCTTTCCTCTTTCTCCACCTCTAGATGTGTGAAGATAATGAAGCACTATGCACCGCTTTGGATCTTGGAAAGATAACAACTCAGGCTCCTCTGAGTTGGAGAACAACAATCTTTTCTCCCGACAATCTATAAGAACGCGATTGGTAAAGAGCCATTCCATCCCCAAGATCACCTCCAATTCTTGTAGAGGTAGGCATATTAGATTCACTTTGTATATGCGCCCCTCTACCTCGACTGGACACCTAGCACATAAGGATGATGTCCTGAACAAACCCGGTGTCGGAGTAGATACCACAAGGTCACATTGCAGCTCACAAACCGACATACCTAATCTTTACAACAAGTTTTTGACACAAAAGAGTGTGTCGCTCCAGAATCATACAGTACACACAAAGATTTACCAGTAATCATACAATGACCCATGACAAGGTTACCTGAGCTTGTTGCCTATGCTCCAGTCATAATATATACCGAACCCACTACCTAAGGCTTATTGTCTCCTCTCCTCTATTGGTTCTGGGCTGGAGTTTGAACTGGGGTCTGTGCCACTACCCTCGTAAGAGTGGAGCAATCCTTGCCGAAGTCACCTTCTTTGCCACAATTGTTACATCTCTTAAAGCCTACCAATTTAGGGCAAACACTCCTCATGTGCGGTCCTCCACACTGAAAGCACTGAACTCTGCCCGACTAGGAAGAAGAACCTCTAGACCCTTGAGACTAGGGGTGAGGCCTAGTATATGGTTTCCTTCTCTCTTCATGCCTAGGTTTGGACCCAGACGATCCACCAACCCTCTCTTGTTGTGGGTGTTGAGCTTCGACCTCAACCTTCATCCTTTCCATGACCCTAGCCTTCTCCACTAGGGCTGCAAAATCCTTGATAGAGAGTGGGGCCACCATCAGACGAATGTCTCCTCTGAGACCGTTCTCAAATTTCTTGCATCACCACTCCTCATCTAGTGGCATGGTGTAGAAGCGGATGAGGTGCTTGAACTTCTCGGCATACTCTACTACAGACTTGCTTCACTGGGTTAATTAGAGGAACTCCACTTTCTTAGCATATCTGACGTTGTCTGGAAAGTATTCAGAGATAAACTTCCTCCTCAAGACTTCCCATGTGACTGGCTCCTACCTCGCTTCCATGATGGACTTCATGCTAATCCACTAGTGTTCTGCCTCTCTAGTGAGCATGTACACTGCAAAAGTCAACCTACTCTCCTCAGGACACATCTTGGCGTTAAAGATCCGCTACATGTCCTTCAACCACTGGTTTACAGCATCAAGACTGGTCTTACCATTAAACTTGACTGGTTGATGCTTCAAAAAAATCCTCCAAGCTCCATTCTCGATGGGGAGGTCGGAGGGCCTCCATGTGTTGCCTCTGAGCAGCCTCAGAAGCCACCCTTGCAGCCTCCATCTGCTGCATAACCAACTATTGTTGCTCCATAGATTCTTTCTGATGCTGTATGGAAGCTTCATGCTGCTGTATCATAGTGTTACTTTGCTGGGTCAAGATTGCCACCATGGCCTCTATCGCCCTTGCGATATCTGGTACATTACCCAGAGAAGATTGAGGATTCATACGAGGAGGTGCAATATCATTGGGCACACAAGGAAAACCATCACTCAAACTTGATTAGACAGGTAACTTAACTAACAACACTAAGAAGACACAACGAAAGCTAAGCAAGCACACAAGTCCACAAACTATAAGGAACGATCGCTCTAATGCCATAAATGTAACGTCACTTTTAATAAATAAACTTAATTAAGTGAAACATCACATAAAATAATATAAAGGGCATTGTCATGGAGTAGAAATGTCACACCTTACGGTTATCCAAAATACTTGGAGAAAAAAACTAAGGCACACCACAATGCCATTAACAAAATGAAATAAAAGTTTAATAGTATCCAAAATAAGATAGTACATAGGCCACAGTGCCTTAAAAGAAAACTCGGAGTAAGGGGATCCAACCCAAGATAAGCTACGCAACGAAGTTTCCATCACCCTAATGACCACGAGGGGTTCCCACATCTGCTCACATCATTAAATTGATGATCATCGCAAAAGGGGAAAACCACACACAAAACACACAAGTAAACAAAAAGGGTAAGTTAGAGTAAAAAGGTTTTATCATACAATTGAGCATGCAATTTAAAAGTCAATAATACATGAATAAACCATGCATGTGATAGCAACCAGGCAAGACTCTAAGACTAAAATATTCGGATACATATAATCAGCCGGATTCACTGGATGTTTACACTTGTCGTGGTCTCTACTACTCTACGGAGCCATTGCCAATGTAAGACCTGAGAAAATTAAATAGTTAATTAAATAATTATTTAATAAATGCAGGTAATAAAAGCATTTAAGGTATTTAATGCGGATTGCTATGACGTGGAAAAGTACTAGCTTAAGTGGTTGAGAGTACTTTGGTTGTGTGAGAGGACTTGGGTTCAAGTCCTATGTATGCCATTTGTATGTTCATTAATTTATGCATTTTTATGTTATATATTTGAATGTGAGACGTGATAACATAATCTTAGAATTGGAGGAATTATCACGAATATGAGTTGGTTGAATTGGTTGTGCACTTGCTTTGGGATTGAAGGGTTGTAAGTTCAAACCTTGCTGAGAACTAATTAACTCTTCTTTTGCCAATTTTTCTTTTGGCATGAATATGAAGGGTTTAGGAACCCTAGCAGCCAATAGAGAGGTAACTTAAGGGCTGGAAAACACTTGGTTATTATCATTAGTCAGCCTTAATCTTTTCTTTTGGCATGAATATGAAGGGTTTAGGAACCCTAGCAGCCAATAGAGAGGTAACTTAAGGGCTGGAAAACACTTGGTTATTATCATTGATCAACCTTAATCTTCATTGTTTTAATTAAAAATTCGTTTTAGAGAATTAAAGGATAATTAAAAGAGAGTTAAGGTTGAGAGAGGGAGAGAATAGGCAGAGAAAGGTCTGGAATGCGTGTGTGAAGCTGTGGGCTGAAGTATTCCAGTGAATTGGCACGAACTACAGAGAAAATTGGAGTGGAAAGCGGTTTTGGGGGTGCAAGCAAAGAACAAGAGAGTTCTTGGGGTTAAAGATATATCAAATTTGCGTTTTAGCAAGGATTCGAGGTAAGGGGAGTTGTTTTTAATCTTTTTGATTCATGATTACTGTAATGTATTGATATGAATTGAACTGCATGAAATTCCCTGTTGAATTGTGCTATTTTCGTGAAATTTTGGGAATCTGCCCAGAAACCGCCTGGGGGGCATGCATGTGCCACCAGGCGGCACATCAGTGTTGACCCAATTCTGGGTTTTGGTTTGAGTTGCCTGGCGGTAGGATGTATTTCGCCAGGCGGTTCTTTACGTCTGATACTGTGTTGTGTTGTTTTCTTGAATTTCTGCGTGTGTTGGAATTCCATTGGGATGATTACCCTATTTGAATGTTTAATTATACGTGAATGCTTCGCTTGGGATGAATATAATCCATTATAACCTGTAAGGGTTCGAATACGTGATGGTGGGTTTCCATATTCTTTGAATTTGACATTAGTGATGCCTTCCTTAAATCAGTATCATGTTCTGGAGTGGATTGGTATCACAAAATGTAGTTATTTCTGTAATATGAATGCCTGATAGTTCTGGTCTGCCGCCTGGCGGCTCCTTGCTAGCCGTCAGGCGATGACAATGGGCTGGACAGTATGATGCAGTGACGAGGTTAGTTGCAAGGGAGAAAGAGAGTTTTGGTAAATTAAAGGGGATGGTGCAATTGGTGATTAAAATGGTGGACGGATGTACATGTGTGCTAAGGCTTGATTATAATTGAAGTGTGAATGATGGTATTACATAAATAGCACATCACTGTGAGGGATAGTTATAGAGAGAGATGTGTTAGGTTGGAGTATTTTCAAAGAAGTATAATGTGGATGCAATAGTGGCTAAGTAAGAGTCATACTAAGTGGAAGCTTAGGTGGAAACTTAATTGGAAAGGATTTGAATTGAGATTATGGTAAAGTTGCAATAGAAATAACAGTCACTTATTTAGAGGTGTCTAGACTATGTGGTACTGTCATTCTGTGGAAGCTAATGTGGGGATACTAATTGCATGATTAGAAAATCCTAATGCATGACTGGAATAGATTATGATCTTGAAGTATGGGTAAAGGATGGGATGGAGTAAGAGGGTGGTTTCTGCTATAACTTGGTAAGTTTTATTACTTTACTTGTTGGTGGGTAAATCATCTAGCTTGAAAGGAGTAGAAATGTGCATATGAAATTGAGTTGTTGTGATGTGATGATCAGACTTGACGTCCATTAAGTGAGGGTGCTACAAAAATCTAGAACACCTTGGGGTCTAGGTCGGATGGTATTGAGTGCATAAAACAGTAGGTTTCTGCTACTGTCATGGCGCCTGGCGGCTCGAGTAAGTGCGGCAGGCGATAGGAGCTGCAGGAGAGTCCTCTACATCGCGTGGCGCCTGGCGGCAAGGTGTGCTCCGCCAAGCGGTGACTAAAAAATAGTGAGGGCCTGATATCGCTGTCGTTAGGCGATCAAATTACCACTACTTTAGCAACTTCAGTATTGCCAGTTTGTAGTGAAGAAAATAGTTAGGGTTAAGATAACCCTGAGTCGTCTCACAACGAATACGAAATTGATCTCAAATATTTGATTCTCAAAAATGCAATTTAAAACTAGCAACTATAAAAATAGGGG
>Ga0209589_1009511_pt1 | contig 14618 bp, 20 predicted proteins | sample CowpeawhiteBW_FD_187525 | JGI IMG/M metagenome (GOLD analysis project Ga0209589, IMG submission 187525) | Root nodule microbial communities of legume samples collected from California USA - Cow pea white BW (SPAdes) (version 2) | ecosystem: Host-associated > Plants > Roots > Nodule | place: USA... | reverse complement strand
AAAAAAAAAAAAAAAAAAAAAAAAAAAAAAAAAAAAAAAAAAAAAAAAAAAAAAAAAAAAAAAAAAAAAAAAAAAAAAAAAAAAAAAAAAAAAAAAAAATAAAAAAAAATAAAAAAATTCAAAAATTCAAAAAAACCACGAAGTGACACGTGGCGGTCACTGTTCATGGTCGTTAATGATTTAAAAGGTGTCAGCAAAAAAAGACTCAATTGAACAAAATTGACGAAAATTGAGACCTATTTGAACACAAAACCAAAATTAGGACTTGTTTGAAAAAACTTGACAAAAATTGGGACCAAAAAGGTATTTTAACCTATATAATATATAATATCAAAGTCCTTTTAAAAGGAGTTAGAACAATCAATCTTGTTTTGGTTTCTTGTGACGTTTGGGGTAAAAAAGAATCATATTCTTTGATGTTGTTGTTGGTAAATTTCAGCATGAATTTCGTTGCTGGAATATTTGTTCTGATCCATGGTTTTGGGTTTTTGTTCTATTGAGGCTGTTAGTTCTGCTTAGTTTTATGTTAATTGGGTTGCAAGGCTTTTGCTATTTGTGCCTTAGAGCTACTGAATTTAGGGTCTTGGTATCAATTTAGTATGCAATAATGTCAAATTCCGCAGAAGGAGTTAGAGTCTGGGTTATAGCACTTAAGGCTTTGTTGTGTGTACCACACCCAGCCGATCCCGTTAGCACACCAACACATAATCACCCTTGACCGACAACTCATATCGGCCAAGGCTGGGGGACTTGTGTACCACACCTAGCCAAACTCGACCAAATGAGTAAATGATATTGTACCACACCTATCCAAACTCGACCAAATAAGTAAACGATACATATATGCCAAGGCGATCAAGTAGTCAGCCTAGGCCGAGTTGGTCTAAGCCTTACCAGATTAAACCGATAGCATAAACCGTCGAGGAAAGTAGTCGGCCTAGGCCGACTACTCCAATATACTTAGTAAAATTAAAGCCCCTCAGTGTTCAATAAGTCCTAAGGGCCTAGGCTAGGGCCCAGGCCCACTTACAGCCCAAACTAAAGCCCAAGCCAGGGCCTGACCCATGGCATAACCAAACATGATTAATATTCTATAAATACACATGGACCCCAGTAATTAAAGGTATGCATTCATTAATCACTAATTTGACCTTTTGAGAGTTTTGACTCACTTGAGCTTCGGAGTCCCTTCTGCAGGTAACCCCTCTTAGGTCCAAACCGACATGTACCAACCGGGAAGAGGCCAACTGAGGAGATAGCGGACTACATGGGTAAGGTGACTACTTGGCGCCCACCGTGGGGCACGAGACAAATACCTTTAGTACTTGTTTTTCTCCGAAGATGGTTTCCACCCGCAGCAGAGCTGGAGTCAACAAGCAGACAGATGCTGGTCCCTCAGGACCTGCTGGCATCACCCCTGACCTAGCCGTCATCCTGGACGGCCAAGCGAAGATGCAACAAGAACTAGCTGATCTGAAGAAATGCAGCGCTGATGAGATGGAGGTGCTGTGCCAAGAGAACTCTCGCCTTAGGCGAAAGATCGAAGTTGATCCCACCATCTAAGGAAAAGCCAAGGAGGCGTCTGAGGCTGCAAGGTCCCCGACCTTCCAGCCCACAGAAGAGGAAAGCGAATACAACCCCACCCCTCACACCTTCATCACCACCCAACAAACACCCATTCCATCCACCCATCCCACTCACTTCCCATCAACTCAACTAGGGCATACTACAGCCCCAACCCCTGCCGCTACCCTCCCCACCACTCAAATCCCCTACAACATACCCATCACCCTACACACTACACATGTACCACCCTACAACACCCAATACCTGCCAACAACCCACATCCCCCCTCACAACCTTACCTCCACCTTCCCCGCTATGATCAACCATCCCATCCCAACCTCATCTGCTACCTCCCCACCAGCCCAGATGTCGTCACCCCTTTACCGACTTTATCGCCAACACCCCCCTTCCTGCCCAGTGGGAACCCTTCACGCTGGATCGCTACACCGGCGAAACCGACCTGATGAACACCTTAAAGTATATATCACCCATGTCGCCCTATACACGTCCCAAGACGCAGTCTTCTCCAAAGCCTTTCCCACCACCCTCAAAGGCCCTGCTCTGGAATGGTTCACAACCCTTCCGCCTTACTCCATTGATAGCTTCGACGTTCTTTCACACATGTTCTCCACCCATTTTGCTGGCAACCGTCCACACCAAACTACCAAAATCTCCCTCTTGAGCATTAGACAGGAACAAGGCGAACCACTCAGAGCGTTTATAGATCGCTTCAGTAAGGTGGCTCTTCGCACCCCACACCTCAACCAAGAGATGATCCTCTAGTGCATGGCACTTACCCTACAACCCGGCCCCTTCGCCAACAACGTCTACCTCCACCCACCTGCCTCCATGCACGAACTTAAATTGCGCGCTGCCGACTATTTTCGCATGGAGGAGATGCAGACCCTCCATACCAAATTCTGCAACGACTATGCAGCCACCACCGCCAACCCTACCTCGCAACCTCCCCGCCCTGATACCCGCCCTTGCGAGCCCCGCCAACCCTGCTTCACCAAATACGCCCCTCTTACCGTAGCCCACTCCCGCATCCTCGATGAAGCCCTACAAGCTGACCTCATCCCTCCACCATGCAAGACAACCACACCTCCGAACACTGATATGACCAAGTATTGCCGCTACCACCGCAACCATGGCCACACTATAGAAGATTGCAAAGCACTCCAGGATAAGATAGAAGAACTGGTCCGTGCTGGTCATTTTCGCCGCTTCATCCGTCGAGATGATCATTCCTCTTGATCCTGCCACCCCCTCGCTCCGACCACAGACGCTCCCCACACGACTTCCATCACGACAAACGCCCAGTCCAACCCGCTAACCAGGCACCCGAACCAGTCTACACCGACATCACCCCCGCCGACCCTCCCCTACGCGGCACCATCAACACCATCTCTGGGGGCTTCGCTAGTGGAGGATCCACCTCTTCCGCCAGAAAGAAACACCTCTGCCATATCCAATCCATCAATCATATCACCCATTCCCACCACAAACATTGTATGCCTCCCATCATCTTCATAGATGACGACTTTCATGGCCTTGACCATCAACAAGATGACCCCATGGTCATCACTGTTGAAATCAAAAACTACGCCGTTAAAAAAGTCCTCTTCGACCAGGGCAGCTCCGTCGACATCCTCTACTGAGCCACCTACCAAAAACTCTAACTCCCGGACACTGCTATGGTCTCGTATGACAAACCAATCTATGGCTTTTCTAGCGAACAGGTATCCACTCGCGGCTACATCGACCTCCACACCGTGTTTCGCGAAGGAACCCAAACCAAAACCATTCCAATCCGCTTCCTTATCGTCGACGCGCCAACATCCTATAATGTCCTCCTCGGTCGTCCTTCCTTCAACACCCTTAGCATTTTTGTCTCCACCCCCCACTTGGCCATGAAGTTCCCTTCTCCTTCCGGTGACATCCTCACCGTCCACTACGATCAACGTTTGGCGCGCGAGTGCTACATGGCCAGCCTGCGCCCACAACTCCCAATTCAACAAACCAACCACATTGAACGACCAACTGGCTCCTGCATCGCCCTATCAGGCGAAGATCTAGACCCCAGAGTAGGCCGGGATGTTTGTCTCGAACTAGTTGAGGAAACCTCCCCCCTAGAGCTTTCCAATGGCCACTCCATCAACCTAGGCACCGGTTTAAACTCTGACGAGTGTGCCATCATCACACCCATCCTCATCAGTAACATAGACCTTTTCGCCTGGTCAGCCGCTGACCTACCTGGGGTGGATTGTAACATCCCTAAGGAATATTACTTAAAAATAAATAATAAAAGAAATAATTACATTAATAGTCATCTCGACAAAAATCCCAACGAGGGAAAAATTAATTTCATGAATGCACGCGCCAAAACTTATAACAAAATTAGTCAATTGTTACAAGTCTCCATTATTCGAGTTCGTAATAAAAACATAAAGTAATACATGTAAGAGAAAATCCTAGCTCTAATCCCATGCTAGCCCTCACTCCGCCATCTGAACATCCTCAGCACCACCTGTATCAACATCTGCTCCCGTGTAACGAATTACAGGATCATCGCCACACACAAACAGAAAGGGTGAGCTGAGAACAATAAAATAACAAGCATATCAAACACAAGATAATTCATTTACCCATCTTATTCATTATATATAATTCTTGGCCAAGACCTTAACCCCAAGACTTATCAGTCTTCAAATCATACAATTTGTTAACCTTGGACTCGGGAACATGATGCTCACACGAACCTGCCCGCTCGTGGTCCTGCCTCTACGAACTTCCCCGCTCGTAGTCCTACTCTACGGACCTGCCCGCCCGTAGTCCAACACATGTGATCCACCAGCCCCCGTACCTCCCCGCACGTGGCATCTCTCAACATGAGCACGGAACATACGAACCTACCTCGCTCGTATCCCCACGTGAGAGTAACTAGATATGAACCTCCCCGTTCATATCATCACATGTCAAACACCATCCATGAACCTACCAGCTCATGGCACAGCATCTCCCGATCCAAGCAAAGCATCATTATCAATTAAAACCACACAGCAAAAAGCAAAGAACAACAGCATTTCCGCCTGGCTCGGCCCACACGCCGCCAGGCAAAACCGTTCCAGACCGCCTGGCGGTATTCACTCACCGCCAGGCGCCAGCGTCCTCCCAGACCCACTATTTTCTCGTCACCGCCTGGCAGAGCTTGACGTGCCGCCAGGCGCACCTCAGTACAATGCACTCTCCTGTTAAATCCATCGCCTGGCGGGTATCAGTATACCGCCAGGCACCATACCAGAACAATACTTTTCTGGTTTATGACACCCCGTTAATCCAATCCACCATTTAACTTACTCACAAAGTTCAAATGAGAACCCCAATATCAAGCCCTCGCATAGGTGAATTTACAACTAATCATATGTAACCAAATACATGTGCTTTTACCCCTATCAATCCACTCACTTAAGTTCTCTTTAATTTAACAAGATCTTAGACATAAAATTACCACTTCATACATCCTAGGAAATTGCTAGCATTACCATTACCTTTCATCACACCCCTAAATATACCGCATGCTCTTGTCAACTCCCCGGTCCCTTACTTCTCTCACACCCAATTCATATGCTCCTTCCCTCTTTTTGCCTTCTTCCATCCTCCCTTCATCCTTGACTAACATTCCAATACCTAACATTTCCTAATCCCAACCCACCCTACATTTCCTTTATACTTCTCTCATGTTTTATTTTCCACCCAACGCACTCCAGATTTCTCACACCACTCTGATACAACACTGTCGCCTGGCGGCCAATTATCCATCGCCAGGCGGTGCATCAGATCATGGGTATCATACCCAGATTTCTGCACACACGCTTAACACCAAAATTCCAGAATCTAATTTCCGCTTTTGCTTCTAACAATGATCATCAGTTTCGCATAATTTTATTACACCCGCTCTCCATCATATCACTCATCATATCCCATTAGATTTCAAGACACAGCATTACATACCCAATTCAATAACCATCGAATTCCCTCCTTTATCCCACGATCCCTATCCCAATGACAATCTAACACGTGCCAATACCAGAAACATCAGGGTCTTTTACAACCTCGCAATTATAGCCATTAATTGTAATCAACACAAAACAACATACAACACAGTTCAATCAAACAGTGTCAATACAACATACATCGCCTGGTGGCTCAATCCCACCGCCAGGCAGTTCATAGCAGAAACAACACTTTTAGGTCAAACTGATGTGCCACCTAGCGGCACCTGCATGCCCGCCAGGCGGTTTCTAGGCAGGTTCCCAGAATTTTTCGTGGAACAACGGCAGAGAGAAAGGGAAACTCATGCATTCTTACAAAACAACACATAACCAATCAAACACGAAATAAAACACAACAAGCAACTCCCCTAACCTGGATTCCTTGCCAAATTCGAATCTGTATGCCTATCCTCTCACATTGCCTTCTTAACCTTTGTTTCCAGTCCAATCCTTGGTGATTTCAGCCCCACCACTTCTCTCAATCAGCCCCAAAACTCAGAAAAAAAACCTTACTTATGGTGAGTACGAATTTACAGTGCACTCTTCCTCTGCTTATGACCTTCTCTCTCACAATCACTCTCACTTATTACCCTTTTAGTGCCTTGGACGAATTTTAATTAAGAATTACACCTATGCTAGTCCAATGTTCAATTAACCCTCTGTTTTCCAGCCCTTAGGTTACCTCTCATTTGGCTGCTAGGTTTCTAGTCCTTTCACATTCATGCAAAAGAAAAATTTGGCAAAAAGAACTTATTTAGTTCTCACCAAGGTTTGAACCCCCCCCCCCCCTCATGCATATACCCAACCAAGGCCAAACCATTCAACCAATCCTTATTTCATGATAAATACTACAATTCTAAGAGTTTATCATGACACCACGCATTCAATATATAATTACATAAAAATGCATAATTTAATACATCCAAGTGACACACATAGGACTCGAACCAAAGTCCTCACACATAATAAAAGAACTCTCAACCACTTGAGCTAGCACTTTTCCACGTCATAGTCCCTCACATTTATTGTTTTAAATGTTCTCGCTACCCGTCCTAATTAAATAACTATTGAATTTTCCCGGGTCTTACATGGACCCTCTAGTAGCATCCCACAAACTATCAATTTACAAGGAAGCCTGCTATGTCTCCCAGAAGAAACGCAAACTTGGCGAAGAACGCCGGCTAGCGGCTAAGGTTGAGGCCGATAAATTACTAAATGCAGGTTTCATAGAAGAAGCTCAATACACCACTTGGATTTCTAACGTAGTCTTGGTGAAGAAAGCCAATGGCAAATGGCGGATGTGTGTGGACTACACGGATTTGAACAAAGCCTGCCCTCACAATGCCTACCCTTTGCCCAATATCGACCGACTTGTTGACGGCGCGGCAAGGAATAAGGTGCTCAGCTTTTTAGATGCATATTCTGGGCACAACCAAATCCCCATGGCCGCATCTGACATGAACAAGACCGCCTTCATCACGGACGATGCCAACTACTTCTACAGAGTTATGCCCTTTGGTCTTAAGAACGCTGGAGCAACCTACCAACGGCTAATGGACAAGGTTTTCAGTCACCTAATGGGACAATGTGTTGAAGTCTATGTTGACAACATGGTTGTCAAGTCTCCAAGCCACCACCAACATGCTGAGGACCTCGCGGCGGTATTCTCCGCGCTACGCCAATACAACCTTCGCCTCAACCCTGACAAGTGTGTATTCGGCGTCGACCGAGGTAAATTTCTTGGGTTTATGTTAACCCAACGCGGCATAGAAGCCAAACCCGAAAAAAGCAAGGCCATTATCGAGATGCGCAGTCACACTACCATCAAAGAGGTCCAACGCCTCATAGGCTGCCTCAGCCATTTCCCGTTTCCTACCCAAACTGGTTGAGCAAACCCAACCCATAGTCCAACTCCTAAAGAAATCCATCTGGTTCATGTGGATTGACGATTGTGAACAAATCTTTCAAAAACTGAAAACCACCCTCACCTCACCACCTATCCTCCACAAGCCGGACACCCGTCAACCCCTCCTCGTATACATCACAGCCACCGACCACACCGTCAGCACCGCGCTTGTCCAAGAAATAGAAGACACGCAGCATCCTATCTACTTCGTTAGTAGAACGCTGCAAGATCTTGAAACCAGATATCAAATGGTGGAGAGATTGGCCCTATCTTTAGTCCACGCAGCTCGCCGCTTATGCCCGTACTTCCAAAACCACAGCATCACCGTCAAAATCGACTACCCAATCCAAAAATTTTTGCAAAAACCAGATCTACCCGGATGGATGTCATCCTGGGCCGTCGAGCTGTCGGAATTCAACATTCGCTATGAACCCCATGGCCCCATTAAAGCCCAATGTCTCTTAGATTTTGTCAACGACCTCCAGCACACACCCACAGAGGACCAGTGGACACTTCATGTAGATGGTTCCTCAAATCCAAAAGGTGTCGATGCTGACATTGTGTTAGAAGGACCCAACGACATCCTCATCGAAAAATCCCTTCACTTTGCCTTCAAAACATCAAACAACCAGGCCGAATACAAAGCTATCCTGGACGACCTTTCCCTTGCCCGCGAAGTAGGTGTCAGGACGCTAACACGCAAAACCGACTCCAAGCTTACTGTAGGGCCCCTAAATGACGAATTCCAGATTAAAGACCCCATCCTTCTACAATATTACCATCTGGTCCGAACAGTCATTCAATCCGCCTTTGAGCGAGTCCGCATCGAACACATCCCAAGGACCGACAACATCAGAGCCGACATCCTCTCCAAATTATCTAGCACCAAATTAAAAAGCCGCCACCGGTCCCTGTTGCAGCAAACACTATCTACACCCTCCGTAACACATACTTGTCAAAACCTAACCCACGCCCCAACGGACAACACAACTCTTCCCCAAAGCCATAACTGGACCACCCCCAATATCCAATACCTAAAAACCGGTAACCCCCCACAGGATGCGGACAAAACTTGGCTGGCTAAGGCCGCTAGGTATACCATGATAGGCGATGACCTTTACAAATGCAGGTACGGCCAACCCCTCCTCAAATGTGTCACGGCAAAGCAAGCATAATATATTATTAAAGAGCTACACGAAGGCATTTGCGGCTACCATTCTGGCGCACGTACCATGGCTACTAGAGTCCTTAGAGCCGGGTACTTCTGGCCAACCATAGAAGCAGACTACCAGGACTATGTCAGAAAGTGCAAACCATGCCAAAAACATGGCAACCTCATTCACCAGAAGCAGGAACAACTCCATCACATACTATCCCCATGGCCCTTCGCAAAATGGGGAATGGATATCCTTGGCCCCTTCTCACCCGGCAAGGGACAAGTGAAATTTCTGATTGTAGCCATCGACTACTTCACCAAATGGATAGAAGCCAAACCACTAACCACTATCACGGCCCAACAAGTTCAACAGTTTGTTTGGAAGGATATTGTATGCAGATATGGCCTCCCACACACCATCATCACCGACAATGGCCGACAATTTATAGATAAGGAGTTAGCCAAATTCTACATTGGCCTGGGCATCAAACACATCAGAAGTTTTGTAGAACACCCACAAACTAATGGACAAGTAGAGGCGGCCAACAAGGTTATCCTAGTGGAACTGCGCAAACGATTAGATAGCGCCAAAGGCCGATGGCCTGAAGAGTTAGTAGAAGTGCTATGGGCTTTCAGGTGCACCCCTCAATCATCAACAAACGAATCCCCTTTCAGCCTAGTTTACAGTGCAGACGCCATGATACTAGTTGAAATTGGCGAACCATCCCTGCGCCGAGAACTATACGACCCAACCCACAACCACCAAAACATGGCCACTCATCTCGACCTCCTACCCAAACTCCGAGAAAAAGCCCAGATACGCAATTTAGCTGCCAAACGAAGAGTTGTCAGAAAGTATAACGCAAACCTATGTCCACGATCATTCGCAATCGGGGACTTAGTATGGAGAATGGCTAGCAGTGCAAGAAAGAAGGATGACAAATTCTCCGCCAACTGGGATGACCCATACCGCATACGTGAAGACGCATGAGGAGGAGCTTATCGCCTTGAACATTTATCCGGAGAAGAGATACCTAACACTTGGAACGTGTCCCACCTCAAATTCTATTTCAGTTAAATGTATGCTGCATTAAGCCGAATACTTATAACCCTGGGTGTACTCTTTTTCCTCACCTGGTCTTTTTTCCCTAAGGAGGGTTTTGGCCAGGGAGGTTTTAACGAGGCACCCCATATTCAATAAATAAAACGAAGGGTTCTCAACTGTACAACTTTCTTATGTTTTTACTCTCATCTTCGCTTAAGTTCCCCACCCTTACCACAAGTAAGCGGCCTAGGTCGAACACCTTTAACTTAATGATGATTTGTTTAAGTTCCCCACCCTTACCACAAGTAAGCGGCCTGGGTCAAACACCCTTAACTTATGTTTAATTCGCTTAAGTTCCCCACCCTTACCACAAGTAAGCAGCTTGGGTCAAACACCCTTAACTTGTGTTTAATTCGCTTAAGTTCCCCACCCTTATCACAAGTAAGCGGCCTGGGTCGAACACCCTTAACTTGTGTTTAATTCGCTTAAGTTCCCCACCCTTACCACAAGTAAGCGGCCTGGGTCAAACACCCTTAACTTGTGTGTAATTCGCTTAAGTTCCCCACCCTTACCACAAGTAAACGGCTTGGGTCGAACACCCTTAACTTGTGTTTAATTCACTTAAGTTCCCCACCCTTACCACAAGTAAGCGGCCTGGGTCGAACACCCTTAACTTGTGTGTAATTCGCTTAAGTTCCCCACCCTTACCACAAGTAAACGGCTTGGGTCGAACACCCTTAACTTGTGTTTAATTCGCTTAAGTTCCCCACCTTTACCACAAGTAAGCGGCCTGGGTCGAACACCCTTAACTTGTGTTTAATTCGTTCAAGTTCCCCACCCTTAACAGAAGTAAGCGGCCGGGTTGAACATACACCACAAATCATCAAAATCCATCATACACAATAACATACAGAACATTAATCGCATTCAACATAAGTGCAAGAATGTACCAATGTAACGTAATGTACCAACTATTACAGACATAGTCTCAAATAATATTTTCAAATCAATAAAAATCGAGATCCTATTTTGCTACATCAGGGGCCACCTCCTCGGCATCACTCGCTCCCTTCTCCTCTTCAACCGCCTTATCCTCCGCCTCCTCATCCACACTGCTTTCATCTTCCTTGAGCAGATTTCCGTCAATAACGTCCTTGTTCACATCAAACTTTGAGTCCGTGATGTCAACCTCTTGATGGAAAAAGGCCGCTTGACGTAGTCCCTTCTCAAAGTCGTTGATGTGCTCTTGTATATTACAATTCTTCAGGTCGTCAAGCTTACCTACAACACCGTCATACTTGTCTTTTAGTTCATTATAGTATTCCTCCAACTCCCCTATTCTCTTGTTCAATTTTTCCTCTGAATCCAAACAATGAACCCTCCACATTGCCAACCTCTTTCTCTCTTCCTCCCAACCCTCCCTCTCCTTCTTCCACGCAGCCCTCTCTTCCTCAAACTTGTCGACTTTTCCCTACAACTCTTCTACCTTCTCCCAACCCCCTCATTCACCTCCCGCCGATATAAAGACCCCACACGGCGACTTAATATCAAGGCTTTGCTCCCAAATTCCACCATTGTCCTCACGATATGATCCGCCTCCATACCATCAATGGAGTTTATAATGGTCTTTGGGAGGTTGATCGCGATATCCTTCCTTACAGATATTTCTGGCAACTCAATTAAGCTAGACTTCGGTCCCTTCTCCCCACTAGCTAACCCTGCCCCACTGGCTGACCCCGCCCCGAGTAAGGCCGCCCTCACTTTCTTCACATCCTTCCCCTTGTCAGCGTGAGGCGGCAACTCGACTTTCCTCTTCGTTCCGCCATGTACATGTACTTCCACCATGGACTCTTGCAAGTTGGGAACGTCAGTCTTCCCAGCTTCCTTAGCCTTAGCGGCCATCTCCTTCCTCAACGACTAGAAGAACGCCAAATTCTTCTTCCCTGATTGAGCCATGTGCCCTACAATAACATATTAAACCCCGTTTAAAACAACTTAGAATCATTAACACAGTTTAAGTAACAAACAAATACCTTCAATATCTATAATCGGATGCACCGAATTATAAACTCTAACTAAGCCCTTAGTGGGAAACTTATCAACAAACTTCATCAACATCTCCACCACCTCCTTATCCCCCGCCGACAACTCGTCGGTCCCCATATCTTTGCACCGAGAAGGGGTACCTGTCCAGCTAAATGAGAATTTTGTACTCCCATCTGCGTTCAAGAAATAGGGCTTGCCTTCTTCCTTCACCACAACTTTGAAGTATCCATCCTTAAAGTGCTTGAAAGACTGGGAAAATGCGTCTAGTCTGCTGATAGTAGGACGACTTATCAGAGACAGCCAAGTAGTCGATTGGCAGAGTCTAGTATCATAGAAGTACAGGAAAGCATAAGGTGAAGGCTCCAAGTATAGAGATTGGCACAAGATGCGGAAGGCTTGCAAGTAAGCCCAACTGTTCGGGTGCAACTGCGTAGGTGCCACGTTCAGCGTGCGCAACACACCCATAGTGAAATCATCTAACGGCAGCCGCACATGTAGCTGGGAAAAGTGACACATGTACATGTAGAAGAACTTCTCCGTGGCCCCCTCCTGCCCGTGACACACACGGTCAATAGCGCTAACCCTCTCCAAGGAAATGATATCCCCGCTTACACCCTTTGTGATGATAGGCGTACAATTCAACCAAGAGTTCAATAAGCAAGACCACCGGAACAAAGATGATTGATTACGGACATCGGCAGCCACCCACCCATAATCGCCTTTGGCCGGCCAGTCGCTCTCGGCCAACTCCTCTAGGGGATCTTCTCAGACCTCCCTCACCGTTTCCATGGGGATCCCGCTTACCATACCTCCAGAACTGGTACCCTCTTCATCAACTTGCCTACCTCTACTCCTCCCTGACCCCATACTATCACTACTAGATGTAGACAACGACACGCTATCGCTACTAGACATACCTTTTCTCGTGTTTTCGGAAAGATGTCGGCTGAAATTGGGAACTAGTCGGACAAGAAAACGCACACAAGACCTTTGAATACGGAATTCTCACCAATGAACCAAGTAAACCCTTGCTTGTTTTGAAATCCATATTTATAGGCCAGAATCCCAAATAGCGAAAACCCCTTCCCGCCAAAAAAACAACTCATACCAATCGACACCATCATTACAAGAGACATGACTCTTAAAAACGACGACGACAAAACTCCCTGATTTGATCCTGACACCCCTTCACCTACCATCAAACTATTATCACTTTTTAGCCTTAACACTATTCATCACACTTAAAGGCTGGGAGACTGGTGTACCACACCCAGCCGATCCCGTTAGCACACCAACACATAATTACCCTTGACCGACAACTCATATCGACCAAGGCTAGGGGACTGGTGTACCACACCTAGCCAAACAAGACCAAATAAGTAAACAATACTGTACCACACCTAGCCAAACTCGACCAAATAAGTAAACGATACATATATGCCAAGGCGGTCAAGTAGTCAGCCTAGGCCGAGTTGGTCTAAGCCTTACCAGATTAAACCGATAGCATAAACCGTCGAGGAAAGTAGTCGGCCTAGGCCGACTACTCCAATATACTTAGTAAAATTAAAGCCCCCCAGTGTTCAATAGGTCCTAAGGGCCTGGGCTAGGGCCCAAGCTCACTTACAGCCCAAACTAAAGCCCAAGCCAGTGCCCAGCCTATGGCATAACCAAACATGATTAATATTCTATAAATACACGTGGACCCCAGTAATTAAAGGTACGCATTCATTAATCACTAATTTGACCTTTTGAGAGTTTTGACTCACTTGAGCTTCGAAGTCCCTTTTGCAAGTAACCCCTCCTGGGTCCAAACCGACATGTACCAACCAGGAAGAGGCCTATTGAGGAGATAGCGGACTACATGGGTAAGGTGACACTTGTAACTAACTTATCTTGTTTGTTCTCTACAGGAACATTGTGTATTGTATTTTTGTAGCATCAACTAAGTTTTGACTCTTTGTATCGATTTGGTTTTGTGATAATATATAATATATAATATCAAAGTCCTTTTAAGAGGAGTTAGAACAGTCAATCCTGTTGATAACTTTAATATGTGAGTTTTAGTTGTATGATATAGGCTTTGTATGTTATAACCTAAAATAATATATAAAAGATTCCCTCTTTTGTGTCCACATTTTATAATACCAGTTTTACCCTTAATTATTTTATAAATAATTTACTTTTAACTGTTATTCTAAAACACTCTTTTGTTTTAAACTATTATTTTAATTTTTTTATACAGATATTTTTTTTAATTTTATATTTAACAACTATTTTAAAAATTAATTATATATTTATTATTAATCTTAACTTAAATTTCTTAAAAATTAAAAAATGCGAACACAACAGCGGTTGTGTGTTCGCTAGTTTTTATTAAGAGTAATTTAGTTAGATATTAATAGTAAATATTTGTTATAATTTAATAATACCAATTTTGTATTAGTAATTTTAGAAATAATTATTTATATTAAAATTTGTATTGTATTATATTAAATTCTGTTTATAATATATATTTTATTAAATGAGATTTGGGAAAGAAAGAAATAAAAAAAAATAATTTGTGACATTATAATCTTCATATTGCTTAAAATCTGTATAACACTATGTTAAATTTAGTTTATATTACATTAAGAATTATAATTTGTAAGTGTATAAAAATATGTCACGGTATATAAACATTTAAGTGTATAAGTATATAAAAGTAATTGTATAAAAAGTGAAATAGTAATTTTAATATATATATATATATATATATATATATATATATATATATATATATATATATATATATATATATCATGCGCATCCTTCGGTCTCCCTTCAAAAAGGTAAAAAGCAAAACAG
>Ga0209589_1009510_pt1 | contig 14619 bp, 8 predicted proteins | sample CowpeawhiteBW_FD_187525 | JGI IMG/M metagenome (GOLD analysis project Ga0209589, IMG submission 187525) | Root nodule microbial communities of legume samples collected from California USA - Cow pea white BW (SPAdes) (version 2) | ecosystem: Host-associated > Plants > Roots > Nodule | place: USA... | reverse complement strand
AAAAATAAAATAATAAAAAAAAAATATATATATATATATATATATATATATATATATATATATTAAAATATAATAATTATATTTCATAATAAAAAAAGAAACATTTAAAATATCATAATGTTTGAGTCTTATATATGTTAATCTTCATCAAAAAAATACAACTTCTAAGTCTGGTTCATCGAGAGATAGGCTAGCAATATCAAGAATTTCATTGTCATCCAATGAAAAATCATCCCCAGCAGTATCCACAGGCTAGTTTCCTTTTCCTTGTATTTTGAGGAGTTTCTTGAAAGAAGACGAAGATTACTGTAGACAAATACTAAATATTCCGCCCTTTTAGGTGTCATCTTATTTCTTTCTAAACAATGTATAAAAGAGTAGGTGCTCAAATTTCTTTCATAACTAGAAGAAGAACATGGTTGTCCAAGTAGCTTAAGAGCTATATTTTAAAGTATTGGTGCATGAGATCCATGAATAATCCACCATGACTTTGCATCCATTTTGCCTTTATCCCTTAAAGAGTCCTCATCTGCAAAATCTCCCAATTTACCTGAAAAGTTTGCGAACTCTAGATTCACTTCTCTACTCACATCAGCATCATCAAAGTACCTCTTAAAACATCTTTTCTTTTATTGAGTAAGTTTCAAATCTTTATGTGGGGCACGTCTTTGTAAGTCTTCACTTAATCATTTAGAACTGTAATATCTACAATATTAAAAATACATAAAGATATATTAACATAATATTATAAATTTTAATAAAATATAGTCATAAAGTAATTTAACTACATAATTATGTTGGATTTAAAGAATGAGCAAGGCAATGAAGAGATGTGCTACTTTTAGTCCAACGATAAATCAATATTGAATTTATTACCTCAAAAAAGGATGAATGTTCAACTTCTATCTTCCTTTCATGTTGGTATCTGATCTTTCTAACATTTTCAATCATTGAGTTCCACATTTCATATACTAAGTGAAGAGTAGCCATATTTGTATCTATTTTTCTGAGAACATCATAAATAGGAGCAGTAAAAATAAGTATGTAGTTAACCTTCATCCACCAATTATCATTCAATAAAGTTTCTTTCACAAATTGTGCACTATTCACATTGTCCTCTTTATAAGAAGACCAGTAATCACTAATTGTGCACTGTTCACATTGGATATTGAAAGAATCTTTTAAAGGACCTTTGTGTTTTGGATTAACACCAGTACTCGTATGCTTTCCTTCATTAGATACAGATGGTAGAGAGACCTTTTTTCTTCTTTGAATTTTCTATTTTCAATGTTGCTTCATTGTCTAATCTTCTAAACTCAACAAGTTTTGATGTAGTCACGTTTGGACAAATTCTAACTCCTGCTCCCATAATTTTTAGCAAATGAGATCTTACTTGAGTGTAAGATCCATTTTATGATAAATCACATAAACTCCATTTAATCATATTCTTTTCACTACCAGGAGTTTTTCTTAACTTTGTAATATATCTCCGTAAAAGTTTTGTTTCATCTTTTTTTCGATGACTTGACTAGGTATATTCATCTTAATTTCCTATAATAAAATAAATTTTCTATTAAATTAATTTATTTGGATATAAAAAATAATATCACAAATTAAAAATAAATTATATAATTCAAATGGGACAAATATTAATTATAACAATAAAAAACTAATATTTTAATTTAAATGGGACAAATATTAAAAAAATAAAAAGATATAATTCAAATAAAAAATAAAATTAAATATAAAAAATATTATCTCAAATTAGTAGATAAAGGTGTCCTCCGCACGTGTCAAAGAGTTAGGTCGTGTCTGATCCATGAAAAAACTCCTGACACCACATCGTGCATGTGTTTGTCGCGCCTCCGCGTCCATGTCTGTTTCGGGAGCGGGAAACGTGCTCCAAGCACCGAAGCATAAGAGATCTTGATCACTTTTTTTTTTTATTACCTATATCTTTGAAATATTTTTTTAAAGGTTAATGAAAGCATTGTGGGACTATAAACATATGCAGCATTTAGAAAATAACATATAAAGGTCAAGGTGCTCCAATATATAAACCCACCCAGCCACACCACTCTAACCCCTGAAATGAGAATTTCGAACTGTGAATGAAGTAAAAATACTTTCATTATCAACTGAGTTTTGTATAATGTTTGAAATCTCATATTATGTTTCAATTTGAATGCAGATCATATCTGCAATGTTAAACTAAATATAAACTAAACCAATTAAATTACCATTCTACATCATGTGCACAAACTCAGTTTCATTTATGATTCTCACTTCCTCTCTATATCCGTCATTTTCACTCTCTGTGAATAAAAAGATATAATTTATAATTATAAAAATTACCATAAGTTTCCTTTTATGATCAATATTATAACATCAAATTATCTTATATATGTTACGCACTAGAATCATCATACTCATATTATGCATTTTAATACTAAATATTATTTGACTAAACCAAGATAATATTTATAAATTATATATTGATTTTTCATAAAATAAGTTAAACAAATCAAAATGAAGGTTCTGGAAATGTTTTTCGAAACTAACGACAGAGCTCTCGTGTATATATATATATATATATATATATATATATATATATATATATATATATATATATATATATATATATATATATGCAACAATTTGGTAACAATATGTTGAGTATGAGGAACCAATAATTTGTTGATTGTGTAATGAGCTAACTAACAGACAAGAAGAACTCGTTTATCCTAACAAAAGATATCAAAATCATTCTAGCTAAAAGGTGAAATTATAATTACACTTAAAAAAGAGACTTGGGGAAGAAATTTACCTGTTTGTTTCAGGAGCTGTCACCTTCTCTGGCAACCCTCTATGAGGCTTTATCATTTACTGACATAAAATTCTTTATGACAATAATTGAAGACCCGGGATGCACACTAACCTCAGACCTAAAAATATTATAATGAGTATGAGGTTTATATGAGTAGTAGAACTTCTGGCATATTTAAAGAATAATTGATTTATAAAATGAGATTTTAACACGAAATAATGATTTTAAAAATAACCTAGAAGAAGATGATTGTAAGGCCCGCTTTCCATTCTGCCCATTTTTCTTAGGGCTGTCTTAACCATTGGGCCTTAGGGCTGACCCAGAAAGGGAAAACAGACTTAGTCCGCCCCAAACCCTAACCTAAACTCACTTTTCGTAAAACAGCAATCTCACTCCCTAGAGCTGCTGCCGTTGCCGTTTTCTACTAGGGTTCCAACGTCCAGAGTCACGTTTAGCTTGGTCTTTATTCTACTCACGTAAGTACCTTTAATCCTTACCGCCTCTGTCTTGTATAACTTTCACAGTAACAGTGGAAACCCTGTTATAACTCGTTTTTATCCACTGTTCCAGTTGCGAGTCGGGTTCTAGAACTGCTGTGCTCCTTAGTTATGTGCCGAAAGACCTGTACGAACCCATTTCCAGGTAGGGAAGCTCTAGCTCACTTGCATATTTCGTTTTTGCTATGTTATGAACTGTCGTGTTGAAGTTATAGGGCTGGTATGATGTGGTTATGAGCTGTGAATGTGTTAATGTATGTGGGATGGGCTGGCTTGGGTCGCTGTTGCAGGAAAACAGTGGCGAGACCTGCTAATCTCGCCCAAGTGAGCCAGTCTCGCCTAGGCAAGACGAACAGGGACTCGCCCAAACCCTTTTGCGCGAAGAGGTCGCCTAGGCGACCCGCTCTTCTTTTTGAGCGAGTGAGCATCTCGTCCAGGCGAGAGGGGTCTCGCCTAAGCGAGATCCCGCGTGTGCTCCTGCTGCCTTTTTCGAGCCCTCACCTAGGCGAAAGGGACTCGCCTGGGCGAGACCCTTCAGCCTGAGCGAGGTGCTGGGCGAGGCAGTGCTGAGTTTTGGTTGTATGTTTACTCTCGGATGATTGGAATTGTTTGGGTATGATTGCTATGATGAGATACATGTACATATGTATGGATATATGCCTAATGGAGTGTTATGTATGCGTGACATGATTCATGAATGGTGCATGATGGGTATGGTGGGAACTTAGCATGTGAAAGGAATGAGTGGTTTGGAACTAAAGTAACAGGGCGTTGATATGAGATGAGGCCCTAGATTAATGGAGTGGTGTTGACTAGTAATATGGATTCAAAATGTGATGCGTATGAGGAATTAATCCCAAGGGTTGATATGAAATGGTAAATATGATTTAATGTTCTCTTATCGCTGATTTATGAATGTTGGTTCGTGTCAGCGTGTAATTCTTTGGGGTCTCTAGGTGAGACTTTCGGGACTACGCTTCAGTGGTCGGGACGTAATTGCATGGCCCCTGTTAGTGGGTGCCCATGGTGGTACCCCATTTGTATAACTAGGTAAGGATTCAAGGTAAGGACTGCATCCTGACACTCTAAGGGGCCAGTTAGTCTCACTTAGAGCGGACTGACTCCTGTGGTGAGAGTAGCAGAAGGCCTGAAATTCATTAAGGGCTAACCTTGTGGTGAGGGAAAATGATTCAATGAAACACTTGTAACACATAGCTCGGGGGTGAGCAGCTCGGGGATGAGCAGAGGTATCCACCACAAGTGCGAGCGTCCGCTGAATCCGACCAAGTTATATGTATCCGGATGAGTCGAGTCGAGTCGTAGTGTATTGTTTGGAAGGTCGTAATATGCTTGTGTGACGTATGTATGATGGACTGTGAATATGTATCTGATTTCGTTGATTGAATGATTGTATGCTCTAGCTTACCCTACTTTTATTGTGGTGTGTTCTGCTGTGTGGTACTCTCTCTTGCGATGATCATCAACTTGTTGGTGTGAGCAGATGCGAGGAACACTCGCGGGCAACAGGGAGGTGATGGTTCCGCGGCATAATCTACATGGGCTGGTTTTAGTTTCTTTAGTGGGCTTCTCTTTAGGGCTAAGGCCCATGTACTTGCTTGTTCTTTGATTAACATACTTTTCCTTGTAAACTCGTTAACCAGTTCTTTTGGGCATCGTGGTGTGCCTAGGTTTTAAGGAGTTGGGTTTTGAACTCCAGGACTGCGCTTTTAAGTTATCTGTTGTGATGCTTCCTTTAATTTCGTATATTAAATTAAATGGGGTGTTTATCATTATACAATAAAATGGAGAGAGTTGTATCTTACTTTTTTTTTTTGTTATATTGATATTTCAACAGTTTGTTTAGGACCACCACTTAAGGGAACAATATCTAAAGGAATAACAATAGGTGTCGGTGGACTCTTTTTCTCTTTCTCCATCCAACAAATTTAGAATGATACAGTTAATGAAACCACACAGGGGACTTTCTTTTCTCTTTCACCGATGAAAAAAAATCCATACATTCCACCTTAATACAATAATTTTTCATTATGGTGATGTAGAGTATCCAATTAATCAGAAAAATAATGCAATGTGAAGCTAGCTTGGATCTAAAAATAAGTCTAAGTACATCAAATTTGACTTTATTTTACTATTACAAACAAGTATATCAACTCATCTTAATTCTATTATTTGAATTTAGGGTTGTGGCGTAACCACAAAAATGTTGAACTCAACTAATCAGAGGCTATGCCCAAAGACAAGTAGAAAAATTATCAAGCTAGGATTAAGGAATTGTTTACTTTAAATATCAATGCCAATTAAGTCCTATAAAGGAAGGTTTTGTCTTTTATAATGCAACCACTAGACTGACACAAATCCTTGTCGCAGGGCTTAATAAAGAAGATTCAGTTCAAACACAAATAGTGATCCAACTTTGTCTTTCTGTAACACTCTGAACGTCTCTTAAAATAGCACTAAAATAAAAGTTAGAGGTTTCTTCAAGTTTTAGATTGAATCTCTCAAACTATAACATTATGTCCACCTAGTACGAACAAATCAACATGCAATTAGTATGCATCTTTCAATATAACGCTAAACAATAACTACCCATAAACAATGAGTGCATCATATATGAAGGGAAAAGGAAAGGGGACTAACCATGAAATAGGAGTTGCAGATGCGATGGGTGTGGAAGAAACAATAGTGGGTCACAAGAGAACAACAAGCTCAACTGAAAACATAAAGAGAAAAACAACTTTTAACATCAACCCAAACTGAGTACTTAAAGAAAATTACAAATTCTCACCGTGATTGACATCCCAATGTCAATGGAGCTCCATTCATCACTGATTGCAGGTTAGGGCACTCTGAGAAAGGTCAGTGAGCAAGGAAGCAGTGAGACAATGGGTTGAATTTATTGTTGGATTCAACACCATTACTGCAAGAAGATAACTCATTTTCTTTCACAACAAGCGTATTTATTCCCTTTGCTCCAATAATTAGCATCAGATAGAAAAGGCTCCACACGAATTGCTAGCGCACTTCTATAACTGAATAGAAATCCAAAGTTGTACTTTATCAGACCAATACTCTTGGTTGAGCTCCTGAGACACTTCCATTACCAGCCTAGAGTCATTACCAACTAGGAAAGTGAAATAGTTCTCGTTCCATTGTAACTGTTTTACACAACTTCCCCTAATAACATTGCCAATAGTATCATTGTAGCTGTCGTCAATCCAAAACACATTAGAACTGTGGTGGTGGACCAATATCATTGGGACTCGATCAATAAAAGGTCGACTTGAAGAACATTTATGGAGAATTACTCAAAGGATGTGAAATACCAGATAATTAAAGGTGGACAATAAATAGGAATGACAGAATTTGGGAGACAATATAGAAGATGGAAGAATTTAAGAAGACATGACAAATTAGGATAAAAGGGGATCACGGGCTAAGTAAGAGAGGATGAACTATTATGAATGTCCTACTTAATTCCATTCACCTTTTGGCTAGAATATTTTGGTGTCCACAATTGAATGTGGGTAAAACTCTTTGTAACGTCCAAATTTTTATTCTTCCAATACAATAATCATAGACAATTGGCTGATAGGTGGAGAGTTCACCCCTCTATTGCCACGTGTTGCTCATCCATGTTTTCTCGCTCATCGCCCTAAAATGCCTTATGCGATCATGACTTTCCATAAAAGCACCTCATTGAGAGCACGCAAGATTTTTTGGGGGTAATGAGATTTCTAAAATCTTGAAAACTACATTTTTAGAACAAGGATCAAAGTTGGGTTGTCTTTTTGACAGAGATCATCCAATCTTCTGTTATGGAATTTTCCCCATTAGTTTTTTAGTTCCTAGATTTATTTATTCACCTTAACGTCATCTCTCCATTGGTTTTCCAATTTTATACAATTGATTTTACGTGATTGCTAACTTGATATAAAGATAAATAATATTTATGATTATTTTAAATATATTTAACAGATTTCAACAACAGAAAAGTCATATCCAAATCTAATCAAGTCCTATATAAAAAAGTCAAGGGGAAGCAGAAAGAGAACTCGAAACTTCAGATTTTAGGAACTCTTAGGGAGTCCAATTTTGTTCTCTCTATTCTTCTTACATTTTGATGTTACATTGATTCTATGGAGGATAAACTTATCGGGTTGGTTCTACTATAATTTATTATGGATTCTAAGGTTAAAATGCAATAATTGATTTGTTATTTTGATTACTGTTACGATTTATAGTTTTCTAGGTCTTTTGCTTTATTTAACGAAAAGTAATGATTTTTACATTGTAGCAAGTTAGTACAATGTTAAATATACATAACATATCAATCATATGAGTTCAATGATTTTTAATTTTAATTGAGAATATACTTTGATTAAATTTAGAAACTTTCATGTGATTGAATGGGTTTTTGCTAATGATTAAAAATGTACTTTGATTAAAGGTGAAAACTTTAACAAGAATTAATGAAGAATGTACTTTGGTTAATTAGCTTTTTACTTGATATAAGAGGGAAAATAATAAACATAATTAGACATAGTAATATTTGATTGAGAATGCACTTTGGTTGATAGTAAGAATACCAACAAATTAATTGAGAATTTACATTAATTAATTTGAAAATCTAAGATAATTAATTGAACAATAATCCTTAGATAACCAATGAAGAATCTATTTTGAAAATAGTGGAATCAATATTTTTTTTATCATTGTTTTATATCTTTTTTATCTTTTTCCAACTTGATTTCTTTATTTCTTATGTTATTTGATTAACAATTTTCAATAGTTTTTATAAGAACTAATTTGTTAGAAATTAATTATGTGTTGTTGGGAGATGACTTGGGGTTACTTTACCATTTCTATTTTATTGACTAATTTCTAAACAATATTGAAGTTGTTAGTATTAATTTGATCGTATCAACGGAAACTTTATAAAGAAGACCTCCTAAAATCTGATTACACCAACCAATCTCTTAAGGAAGGAGCATAAATCCAATGGGAGCAACCACTCTCCCAAGGAATAAAGAAGACCTCTTAAAATTTGATGGAAGTAACCAGTTTCTTAATTAAGGAATAAAGAAGATCTCTTAAAATCTGATCAGAGCAATTAAACTCTTAATAAATAAAAAGAGGGAAGATACGAGATATGCTTTATACTGTTTTGAAATAGAAATCAAGATAACAAGCAACATTATTACAATTCGCACGAGGAAGGAAAACTCATTGTTGAAATATAACCCTTTTTGCTTGGTCAATAACAGCGTTAAGTTCATCTTGGAAAGAACATTGAGCCATGTGTAGAAACATTGTTATGTCTCATATTCTTGAAAATTACAAACTAAAAAATGTGTTATTAAGGATGACATGCACCCTAGTGGTTCTTTTTGGAGGCCCAACATCTTTTGGGCTTATAATAGAAGATATATTACTTGAGTCAATAATTAAAACATATCTAGCCTTATGCTCTATGATGCTTAGGTTAAGGGGTTGTGTGGTGGTGGACAACAAAAGGTGGACAATAAACGTGAATGACAAAATTAAATAAGACGTTAGGAGACAATAAAGAAAATGGAGAAATTTCGGAAAGCATCACAAATTAAGATAAAAGGGAATCACACGCTAAGAGAGGATGAACTATTCTAAATGTCCTAGTTAATTCTATTCGAAATCAATTAAGTCAATTCACTCTCATTGTAATGCAATAAATTTATAATAAACTACAAAAAAAAAAACTCATAAGTGAGCCAACCCACTAACCTACTAGCTCGTGGTGGATCGGGTCGGATTGTGAAATTTCTAGCTTACCAACAAGTAAGCCAGATTAAGCTGACTTTTTTTTAGCTCAACCCGTGGTGAACCAACCTGTATGAGCAAGATTGGTTCACTTTGATAACTAACTCGTCAATATTGTAATTTATATATAACTCAATTTTTTCTGCACCTATTATATAATTCTTTTTTTTATTTCTTTTCTTATCACATCATGTATCTTATAAATCTATTATTTTTATTTTTATGTGTTTATATTAAGTGTTCATACACTTTTTTTTTTGTTAATAAACCATTTTTCAATTATAATATTCCAAACAAACAATATAATGCAACCAAAGTGTGTCACTTTCTAAATGGAGTACTTGTTGACTTTAGAAATTGCCATAGGCCCGTGAACTGTAATATTCCAAACAATAAAAGGCAGCCAAAAGTGTCATTTTCCATGTTGGACGGACTTGTTGATGGCCATGAGCTGAATTTTATTATTTTAAAATAGGTAGCAATTTAACATGATAAAAAATTAAATTATCAAACAAATCCAGGACTTCAGATGATATTTAACAATTTAAAAAAAAAACTTTCAACTTTTATTATTATTTTTAAATAAGAAAAAGTAACGAGAGAATATAGGACAATGATAGTTGTATGACAAATTAGAAAAAAAAAAATAGTAGTATCAAGAACACATATTTCAAAAAAAGGAATAAAGGTAAAATATATGGTTCAATTTGGAAAAAAAAAGGGAAAACAAAAAGAAAAAAAGGTAAAAGGATAATGATTCTTGGTAGAGCTGTCAAAACGGGTAACCCGTCACGATCCTACTCAACCCACCATGAGTTGATGATTTAGTGAGCCAACCCAACCCGGCTCACATTTTAGCGAGCCAAAAAAATTTGAACCTGGCCTGACTCACCACGGGTTGACGGGTTAAACAGGTTGACTCACGGGTTATATTGAAATTTGTAAAAAAATTTCAACCCAGCCCGACCCGAATCCATGGTGAGCCGGGTTGGCTCGCGGATTCCAACCCATTGTAATAGCTCTAGTTATTGGCATGACATGAGCACTAGCATGTACGTTTTTATAGATTTGGTTAGAAAACGCCCACAAAACGCCCACATGTGAGTTGTCAATAAAAAACCTAACATGACCCAAATGTAAAGTCCAACCTAATAAAAATAATTGTGTGACCCTTTTATTTGTGGGTTGGTGAGTCAACTCGGCTCACCACGGGTTCAACCCGAATGAGCCGAGTCAAAAATAAACCCGTATTGAAATTTATAAAAAAATTTCAACCCAAACCGACCCGAATCCATGGTGAGCCGAGTTGACTTGCGGATTCCAACCCATTTTGAAAGCTCTAGTTATTGGCATGGCATGAGCACCAGCATGTACGTTTTTATACATTTGATTAGAAAACGCCCACATGTGAGTTGTCAATAAAAAGACGTGCTCGATTTCACGGGTGGATAAAACATCAATCATCAACAAATTATTGAATCCCCAAACTGGTACCAAACTACAATTGGACATACCTGGAAGCAAGAATGGAGTAGCCGATGAAGTCGCAACGAAGGCAGCACGATGGTCCTTAGCGATTGGGATGGAAACGACTGGGACTTGCCCCTTGTGTGCGGTGTGGGATGACAACAATATCACCAAAGAAGAGAGCCGACCAATTGTGAAAAAAAAAAAGAAAGAGAGAAAGTGTAGAGACTTTTTTGCCGTCTTGTATAGGAGAAGCTTTGTGTTTATATAGATATCTTCAGCATCATCGAAACCCTAGTCTTTAATTATTATAAGATATACGAGGAAGGAATTGGTCCCGATGAAACATAATATAGAAATCAAATTGTCGCTTAATATCTAGGGTATTAATTATAATTATTAAAAATATTGGCTATAATTACTAGGATCATATATTTTCCGGTACATGAAGATCTGATCAAATCATAACATAATATTCATATAGTTGATTCTAATTATTACCAAAAATATTTTCTTCTAATTATTAAAATCGTACCCTTCTCTAAAAAAACATTATTACTAGACATATTTGTTTCTAATTACTAAAATAGTACAATTTCTCTAAAAAACATTATTACCGAAAATATTTGATTCTAATTAATAGAATAATATCTTCTCTGACTGAAAAATCAATGAGACACATCACATCAACATAAATTAAAGATATTTATTCTAATAATTATAAAAAATATTGCTTCTAATATTATACGCTCTTCTCCAAACAAAGATTATAAAATGTTCTTTTGAAACATGTCATGTGTACAGTGTAAATAGCAACCAGTCGAGGTGAAAATATATATAAAACATTTGGGCTCATGAGAAGGGTGTGATAATTAAAAACAAATTAGATTTTTTTTATATGGTAGAATTAAAATTAAAAAACCCCACCATCAATAAAAACACATTTTTTATTTTATTTTATTATTATTTTTAATAAAATAAATGCATTCATCAGAAGTTTGGGGTTGACAATAATTTTGATAGTAACTTTCTCACATACAATTATAATCTAACTTCTCTTCACTTGAACAAATGAACTTTACCTTTAAACCTATTCTAGACATGAAAGAATGTCCAGACTAAAGCTCAACATGCCTCAACCAAGTCAAGTATGTGATTAACATAATTTGACACAAATGTTATTCGAGATAACATTTCAAGCATTTTGATTGGTTTCTGTAAACGGTAAGCGATACTGTGTACGTATGTGTAAATTATAGAGATTAAATATACAAGGGCAAAATCCTAAAATATGGATAAGTAAAGATATTAAATAATTAACTAAACGTAAAATATAACAGGCACTGTTATTGTAATTTAAAATATCTAGAAGTTTATTGAGTTTCCCTAACGTCTAAAAATTCTAGAATATCTTAATTAGTAAAGTGTGTAAAAAATTCTATAGTGAAATTTTAATTAGAAAAACTCCTAAAAATTAGTTTAGATATTTCCATTAACTCCTATAAATATCACGTTGTATTTTACATTTTCAAGCAAGAAAATTTGAATTCTGTATTCTAATTATCACGTTTCCTCTATAAGGCACAATACAATATCAAATTTGAATTAATTCCGTCATTATTTTAAATAATGAAACTCAGCTCATGATCATCAACAAAGTCCGTCCTCGACTTAGAAAGCGACACTTTTGGCTGCCTTTTATTCTTTGGAATATTACACATCGCGGGCTAGTGTCTATTTCTGAAGTCAACAAGTCCACCCTCCACTTAAAAAGTGACAGATTTGGTTGCATTATATTGTTTTGAATATTATAATTGAAAAATATTCATGACACAAAAAGAGTGTGTATCAGCACTTAACATACAATCTAGAAAGAGAATAAACATAAAAATAGGTTTAAAGATACAGAGGAAAAGGAAATATGCGATAAGTGTAGATAAATTGAGATATATGGGTATCATTTAGTCATCACAATTCATTAGTCAAGCCACCAATGCTGTCATGAATACCAGCCATTCAATCCGTCATCTACGACAAATTATTAGATTGGATTTCTCATATAATATGTAGAATTGTGTTAAATAATGCAAATCAATGTTGTGAATTAAAATGGCATTAACTTCCTCTACTCTGTCATCCTTGACATCATTCCTTTTCCTGTGTACGTTTTGCGTTAATGCAGTCACCCACAGACAAATTTTGAAAACAGGAGAATCACTGCGAACCTCAGACTCAGTTGTGTCCGGTAACGGGAAGTTCGAACTGTGCTTTTTCGGCAGAGTTAGAGATAACTCATTCAGAGATAACTCAACCAAGTACTACGTTGGTATACGGTATAAAAGGATTCGAAACGACAAGAATAAGATTGTTTGGGTTGCTAACCGAGACTACGCACTTGAAAGACCCTCAGCAGTTCTTACCTTTCATATTGATGGAAGTTTTGTGATCAAGGATGGACCAGGTATATACTTTCTCAGCAAGCTTTCAAACAATTTCAAGACCTATGGCATGCTCTTGGATTCAGGGAACTTGATACTGCTGAAAACCTCAAATAATGAGATTTTGTGGCAGAGTTTTGATCATCCCACGGACACCCTTTTACCCGGAATGAAACTAGGATATTATGAAGGAAACATTTGGTCATTGCGATCATGGACAAGTGCAGATGACCCTGCCCCTGGAGCTTTTTCCCTCCAGTATGATTACGGCAAGGCGAACCTAATCATCAACAATGGTTCTAATGTGTTCTGGATTGACGACAGCTACAACGATACTATTGGCAATGTTATTAGACAAAGTGATTTGAATAAGTCACATCCGACGAACGACAGGTATTTCGCTTTGCCAGTTGGTAGTGACTCTAGGTTGGTACTAGAAGTGTCTGGGGAGCTCAATCTGGAGTATTGGTCTGATAAAGAACAACGTTGGGTTTCTAATTCATCCAAGTGTGGAACTAACAATTGTTGTGGAGCCTTTTCCATCTGTAACCCGGAAGCTCTTGACCCTTGTGACTGTCTTAATGGTTTCAGGCCCTTTGATGCTGATTCTTGGAGTAAAGGGGACAAATCCGCTGGCTGTGTAAGGAAAAAAGAGTTATCGTTCTGCAGTAACGGTGTTGAATCCAACGATACATTCAACCAACTCTATGATGTGAACTCAGTATCAGCTTCGAACTGGACGATAAAGATCGGTACAGCAAGAGAGTGTGAAAGAAATTGTTCTAAGAATTGTTCTTGTGTTGCTTTTTCATACTATGCGAACGGTAACTGCCAGTTGTGGTTTGGTTCATTATTGAATCTAAAGAACGTCTCAACAGAAGTGATAAGTTTTGATGATAGTAATCCAATTATTTTCCTAAGAGTTGCTGCCTCAGAATTGGATACTTCTGGTAAGTTCAAGAAGCCTCAATTATAGAACCCTCAGCTGCTATAAGATACATTTTTGTGTGCTCTCAAAGTTAAGAAGACACAATCCTTAGTTGTTTTTCACTCAACTGATACTTGTCTCTCTTTTCTCTTGAGTCTCTTCACTTCACAGCTTAGATAAATTTATCAGTCAACAAATGGATTTTCATAGTTGATAAATTTTCTCTGCAGATTCGAACACAACAAGAGCAAAAGAAGGAGGATATACTGTTAGCAAGAATCTACTTCTGATTGTTATACTCATCTCTTCTCTAGCTTTTCTTGTAATGGGCCTTTTAGTTTACTGGATTAGAAAGAAGAGGAGAAAAGGTAAGAAAGAAACAAGTTTCCAAGTAAATTCAGAGTATTTTAACTTATGAACTAATTTTCTTCTATTTGCAGGGGAAGATTTGCTTCATTTTGATATAAGCATGAGCATGAAAGTTGAAGATTCTGAACTTACTGAATCAGATAGGAGTTCCAAAGTGAAGAAGGAAGTCAAATTGCCTTTATTCAGTTTCGAGAGTGTTGCAGCTGCAACTAATAATTTCTCAGATGCAAATAAACTTGGTGAGGGTGGCTTTGGACCCGTTTACAAGGCATGCTC
>Ga0209589_1009506_pt1 | contig 14625 bp, 6 predicted proteins | sample CowpeawhiteBW_FD_187525 | JGI IMG/M metagenome (GOLD analysis project Ga0209589, IMG submission 187525) | Root nodule microbial communities of legume samples collected from California USA - Cow pea white BW (SPAdes) (version 2) | ecosystem: Host-associated > Plants > Roots > Nodule | place: USA... | reverse complement strand
CTAAATTGAAAAAAAAAAAATACACAATAAACTGATGGCACTAGGATTGACAAGTGGAAAATTTATGACTTGACACATAGACAAATTTTTTAAAATTAAAAAAATTTTAAAATCTTTTAAAATTAAAAAAAAATTAAAAAAATCAAAAAATAAACACGTAATATGTAAGGTTAGAAAATATTAACTATTTAAAAATCGTTAGTAAAAATAATCTAATTAACTAATTGACAAAAATAAATATTTAATTAAAAAACACGAAAATAAGAACAAAATTAAATAAAAAAAAATTTATATTTAAGCCAATACTCGTAAAAAAGAAAAACTGTAGGAGAAGATAGAATCCCCAGCAAGCGATATTATAGTAAAACGGCAGCCAATTACCAGAATAATGATGAAACGTCCTGGAAACTAGGCAAGGGCAAGACCGTCTTTTCGATTTTCTCAAAACAGTCACGGGCGGCCCTAAAAATCGCTCAACAAACCCTCCCTCACATACACCTCTACGCTATAAATTCACCTTCAGCCCCTCCTTCAATCCACACGCAACTCTTTCTCATTACGTTCTGCTCGGCGCCTCTTCCTTCTTCTCTCTTCATTGTTCACTCGTCTTGATTTTTAGGGTTTTACTTGGTAAAGTGATTCCTCTTCTGCTCCTAATATGTAAGCGTTGTTCTTCTCCTTTTACTTTTTCCATCCCCTGCATCGCTCGATTCGTTTACATTTCAATTCATGGATTTTGTTTGTTTCTTGAAATTTCAGATTGTCTGCCTTTTGGCTATTGGATGATTTAAGGTCTTTACAGCGTAATTCGTTGCGGCATCTTAAACGATCAATCTAATCAGGTATTAGTTTTTCCTTTTATGTAGTTTTTTTTTTTTATGTAACTATTGCAGTGAGGTTTCTAGATCTGGTACCCTGATTTCGTTCTCTTGTTTGATTTGCATGTTTTATTTCTAGTATTTCATTTATATGATTTTGATCTTGTTTTGCTTTTCTGTGTGCTTTATGTTTAATATTGTTCTAATGATTTTGATATTATTTGCTTCTCTTTTTCGTTCTCTGAAAAGTGTTTATTTGATATACTTTTAAATGATTACCAATTGCCTTTTTCATGCTTTTCATATTTTCGTTTTCGGTTTTCTTGATCAATTTCTTCTTTTTTGTGGCGTTTCTGTTGCATTAAATCTTTGACCGATCTCGATCATTTTCTATGTTTTAGAATTGTTTAAGGGTGTGATCTCCTTTGCTTTTTAAAGTTGAAACTTTTTTCACAGAACACTTGTTCTTAATGAAGTAGTCAAGTAAAATTATAGAATTATGAATTGAAAAATGCATTTGTTTTCATTAAGTACATATTTGCTCCTGCTTGAATTTTACTCGGAAAGCTTTTCTTTTTATTATTTTTGTAGATCCAAAAATTAACTTTGCACGATTTGTTCGATTTAAAATAATTTCCCATACTTGCACAAACTTGCATGAATAACGTGTATATTGTTTGCTGCGATATTATCTTTCTTGGATTCAGTTGCGGGTTTGGGCAAATGCTTATGTATGTTGATTGTGTGATTCAGGGCTGAATGAACTAATGGAGTCTAAAGGTGGGAAAAAGAAGTCTAGTAGTAGTAGTAGTAGTAAATCATTGTTCTACGAAGCTCCCCTCGGCTACAGCATTGAAGACATTCGACCAAACGGTGGCATCAAGAAATTCAGATCTGCTGCTTACTCCAACGTGAGTTTTCATTTTTTATTATTCATTGTTATTATTTTGCTGTTAGATGGATTCTCTTATATTACCGTAGTTGAAAATTTGTTGATACGAGCTAATAGATGTTTTTGTTTATTGTTTTGCAGTGCGCTCGCAAGCCATCCTGATACCTCCCTGGATTGATAGTTCATTGCATGCAAGCAGTGTTTTATTAGTTTTTTTTTTGTTTTGTTTTCGATTAGGTTTTCACTACTCTCCTTCAAACTCCATCTTTCCAATTGCTCTCTTTGAGATACTCTGTGCCGTTTCCTATTGCGTTCGTTCCTCTCCTGAAAGACGACCATGGCAGTTTCTGCAATAGGTTTTGAAGGTTATGAAAAGAGGTTGGAAATATGCTTTTCCCAACCAGGAATGTTTGCTGACCCTGAAGGAAGGGGTTTAAGAGTTCTTACGAAATCCCAGTTGGATGAGATCCTAACACCAGCTGCTTGCACCATAGTCTCTTCGCTCTCAAATGATGATGTTGACTCCTATGTACTGTCGGAGTCCAGTCTCTTTGTTTATGCGTACAAGATCATCATCAAAACCTGTGGGACTACAAAGTTACTTCTTGCAATCCCGCCCATACTGAAGTTCGCTGGTATGCTTTCTCTTAAAGTTAGATCTGTAACCTATACCAGAGGAAGTTTCATTTTTCCTGGTGCTCAGCCATATCCCCATCGCTGCTTTACTGAGGAAGTAGCTATCCTTAATGACTACTTTGGGAAACTTGGATTAGGCAGCATGGCTTATATCATGGGTAGTCCAGACAAAAAGCAGAAATGGCATATCTTCTCTGCATATACTGATTCTCTAATGTCATCTGATAACAACGATATTTATTCTCTAGAGATGTGTATGACGGGCCTGGATAGAGAGAAAGCACAAATTTTCTACAAAGAACAATCTGCTTCAGCTGCCATGATGACTGTTAATTCTGGCATTAGAAAGATTCTCCCGAATTCTGAGATATGCGATTTCGACTTTGAGCCATGTGGTTATTCAATGAATTCTGTTGAAGGGGGTGCTGTTTCTACCATTCATATTACTCCAGAAGATGGATTCAGTTATGCAAGCTTTGAGACCGTGGGCTACGACTTTAAAGTTGTGAACCTGAACGAGTTGGTTGGCAGGGTATTGTCATGTTTCCTTCCAAACGAATTTTCTCTAGCTATTCACGTGGATGGTGCAAGCAAGCCCTTGGAAAATATGTTTTTTGTGGATGTGAAGGGATACTATCGTGAAGAGTGGAGCCACGAAGGGCTTGGAATGGGTGGTTTTGTTGTCTTCCAAAGATTCGTGAAGATTGGTGACTGTGTTTCACCTAGATCAACTCTGAAGTGCTGGAAAGATGAAGTTGAAGAAGAGTAGTTTAAGTGTGGTTATGAACCTTTGTCTTTGTAATAAGTCTGGTTTTCCAGACACGTTATTAGTTTCTGGTATTTTCATATTATTGTCTCCTGCTGTTTGTTTCTGTTAATTGTGGTGTTCCGGCGTTTGTTAGTTCTATTTCCATTTGAACGTTTCAATTGTGTAATAAAATGAAGCACTTGCTTTACTTGGTTGTTTTGTTTATACGGATTTAATTTGCATTTTTTAGGGTTTAACTTCAAAAGGTTAAGGGGTTGCTGAAAAATTAAATGTTCAGGGTTATCAAAATAAAATATGCATATTCAATTTGCAATTTGTAGTGGAAGACTAGACGCAGTTCATAAATTTATTTAGTAGTACTTATAAAAATGAACTTGGTTTAGTAAATTTTAATGAGCTAGTAAAATGATTTGTAGTTCAGGTAAAATACAAAATAGTTGTTGTTCCTTTCGGTGCTTGTTTTTATAAGGTTAAAATATTTTTTTGACAAGTTTTGTTAAATAAGTTTTAATTTTGATTTTGTATTTAAATAAGTTTCAATTTTTGTAAATTTTGTTCAATTGGATCCTTTTTTTTAACATCATTTAAATCATATTAAATCATTAATGATCGAATAGTGAACGTCATGTGTCAAATTTTTATATTTAATATTTGTTATTTTTGTTTAATTTAGTTCTAATTTTTGTTAACATGAACCAAATTTGGTCATTTTTCAAATTGAAACCAAATTTAATTTTCACGTTTTTATTTAAATATATAGTATATTAAAATTCATATCATTATAATTTTGATAAAAATATTAAATTTGGTCACATCTTCGAACAAAATTGGTTAATTTTAAACAAAATTGTCACGAGATACACTCCAAAGAACACAAATCACATAATCAACTCAGAACGTCCCACTGTCCTAATGTGTCGCCTGGTGGAGCCACCAGGCGGTGCGTGCCAATCTGGGTTCTGTCCAGATTTTTTTTCTCGCACCAGTCGTGACCCCAAACACCCCAATCACAGTCCCAACCTTCATGTTGACATAATTTAACATGCACACATCAACATGGTTCATACTTTGTGCATATTGCCCAGATTTTTTTCCCGCACCAGTCGTGACCCCAAACACCCGTCGTGACCCCAAACACCCCAATCACAGTCCCAACCTTCATATTGACATAATTTAACATGCACACATCATACATGGTTCATACTTTGTTCATATTAACATCATTTCCATAAAACAGCGCACCAATCATAGACATAGATCATGCTTATTCATTTCCAACCCCAACATGAACCCTAGTCCCCAAATTCATTCAAAGACTCATGCCTTTTTCATCCATTCATACACAATTTCATACACGTACACACACAAACAATTTTAGAATTGGTCCATACATTTCAATTAGGGTTCACATGCATTTTAATCAATCCAGAAACAATACAATACTCATAAAACATGTAGTACAACTCCCCTAACCTGGTATTCCTTGCTTCCACTTGCAAAACTTAGCTAGCCTCTTTGATTCCCAAAGCTTCCTTTGTTCTTCCACCTTTCAGCACTCCCTCTCACTTTCTACAGCTCGTGAATAATCTGAAAGTTCTCTCCTCACTCTATGCATCAATGGTAGCCTCACTAGCACTCTCTCTCACCCTTAATGGAGCCTATCTGCCTCCCAAATTGTTAGGGTTTTTGGCTCTTCACATTCATGCCAAAAATGATTTTAGCAAAAAGAAAGTTATTTTGCATAGATCAAGGTTTGAACACACAACCCTCCAATTACGAAGCAAGTGCACAACAAATTCAACCAATTCATGTTTAATGACAATTTCTATAAATCTAGAACCTAACAACCTCATCTTTTGTTTATTATGTTTTATCTTAATAATTCAATTATATATATATATATATATATATATATATATATATATATATATATATATTACAATTATTACTTTCTAATTCATTCTTTCTTTTATCTTAACCTATTTAGTTACAATTTTGTGCCACTGCCAAATCTAACAAAAGACCTTCTTAATTCATCGAGCCTGTCAAGGATTTTTATAATCATTCATACCAGAGATATGCATTTTGAAAGATTATATTTTAGGTTTAAATACTAATTTAATTTCTATTTTTGTTAACAACGAGTGAGTATGTTAACACCCAATTTCGTTCGTGTGACACTCACTTTAAAAAAACCAAAAATAATTTTCTTTCTCTTTTAGTGTCTGTTTGGTCACCTGCACCATGTGACACTCGTTTTCAAAAATACCAAAAGTAGTTTTATTTTTCTTTTAGTGTCCGTCTGACCGCTTGCGTTGTGTGACACAAATTTTCAAATAATTCAAAAAATATGAAAATTTTCAAAATATAAAAATATCAACATTTTCAAACAAAGAGTCTTTCTTAAGAACTACGTGATCCTTGATTCTCCACCGTGAGATACGTAAGAGTAAGGCCAGTCCTTGTCAGGTTCACTTCCAAAAAAATTAAATCATTTTCCAGATAGATTTCCAAATCATTTTTCTCAAGAACTATGTAACCCTGATTTCTCACTTTAAAGGAGAATACGTAGGACCAAGGTCAATCCTTGTCGGGCCCAAAAATAAAAAAAAATATTTTTTTTCTATTTAGTATTATTTGTCTCATTATTTTTGGGGAAAATTAATATTTTGAAAACCACATCAACTTTGCAATTTTAATTAAAGGTACCACCTTCGGGCGGGCGTAGTAGGGTGCTAATACCTTCTCTACGCGTAACCGACTCTGATGAGCGATTATCTCATTTTCTTTTAGAGTTATGAATATGGTGAGGTTGTTTAAGAAAGTTTTTTGAAAATTCCCACTGGACATTAAGATAGCATGTTATCTAGATATGAAGGTTCATTTCTAAAGCTCATGAAAGGAAGAAAAGAGTTGGATTCAAGTAACACACACACACGGATTCAACAACACTAAAGAACAAATGAAAGAAGAAACATTAAAAAATGGAAAGCATAGAAGATGAAGCATGGAAGAAGCACGCCACTGATAGGGGGGATCTAAGCCAACCAAGCCCTAGAGATGAGTGATGGTGCCGCCACTTGCAAGCAAGATAAGGTAAAGGTGAGTTCACTTCTAGGAAGGAGAGCTCATGGAAAAACAATGGTTGAAACACAATAGTTTAGCAACAAAATGATCAACCCTTTTACAAGACAAGGAGCACCCTTTAAATAAGAGTTCATAGGGGTCCTTAAGCAAATACACAAACATGGAATGGACTAACAAGAAAACTCTAGAAACCTAAAGCTAATGAAGTCTCGGCCAAATGATTGAATATGATTGCTGGATGCATTTCCATGAGGATTCTAGGCCAAAAGAGGAAGGAGACCAAGTAGCCTTCAAAGGAATAAACCAAAAAGGCAAAAGGAGACAAGGAACATGTCTACTTTTGCTTTTGCTTTATGCTTTTTGCTTTTCTCTCTCCTCTACATCATCCATGTGCTCCAATCACCATTTGCCACCTAGCCATGCTCTACTTCTTCTTAATTACCTACAAAACAAGTCAAGAAAGGATTAGCATGTTGGTTTAAGTTAATCTAATCTTGGTCAAAGGTCAACTTTGGGGTCAAAGTCAACAAGTCAACCAAAATAAGTCAACTAGGAACCAACTTAGGGAATTCAAACTAAAGTGATGCAAAATAAAGATAAAGATGATGGAATAGAAGACTCCCCTCTAGACATGCTTCTAGTGATCCTTCTTGAGGGAGCTTCTAAGGTGGTGGTGGTGGTCACGCCTTCATTATCCTCCCTTTCTTGGAGAGAATTCAACCACGAATTCTTAAACCCTACATCAAAAGGAGAAAGGTCACAAACATTGAGTGAGTTACTTATGTTGTAGCTTGGGGGTAGGTCTAACTCATAAGCATTGTTGTTAATTCTCCTAATGACTTGAAAGGGGCCATCCCCTCTAGGGAGGAGTTTAGACTTCCTTTGAGTAGGGAATCTCTCCTTTCTCAAGTGAAGCCAAACCCAATCTCCCTTTTGGAAGATGACTTCCTTTCTTCCCTTATTACCATCCTCTTGTTGTTTCTTAACTCTCTTCTCAATGGTTTCCTTGACTTGTGAATGTAAGTCTTGGATGTACTTGGCTTTGGTCTCACCATCTTGGCAAGTCCATGCCTCATGAGTGGGTAGGGGAAGGAGGTCTAAGGGAGTTAGGGGATTGAACCCATACACAATCTCAAAAGGGAAATGAGAAGTAGTAGAATGCACAACCCTATTGTAGGCAAACTCTATGTGGGGAAGAAGTTCCTCCCATTCTCTAATGTTTTGCACTATCATACATCTTAACATTTGCCCTAGGGTTCTATTAACCACCTCAGTTTGGCCATCACTTTGGGGATGGCAAGTGGTGGAGAAAAGAAGCTTGGTGCCAAGTTTACCCCATAAGGTTATCCAAAAATGGCTTAGGAACTTAGAGTCCCTATCACTTACAATGGACCTAGGTAGGCCATGTAGTCTTACCACTTCCTTGAAGAAAAGATTTGCAATATAAGTTGCATCATCAATCTTATGGAAAGGAATGAAATGGGCCATCTTAGAGAACCTGTCCACAACAACAAAAATGTAATCCCTACCTTTTTTGGTCCTTGGGAGGCCTAAGAAAAAATCCATAGAAATGTCAACCCAAGGTTTAGAAGGGATAGGCAAGGGAGTGTAAAGACCATGGGGTTGGACTCTAGACTTGGCTTTCATGCATGCTATGCAACTCTTGCAATGCCTATCTACATGCTTCCTCATGTGAGGCCAATAGAAGTGTTCTTTCAAGACTTCCAAAGTCTTGTTTGGCCCAAAATGCCCCATTAATCCTCCCTCATGTGCCTCTCTAATGAGTGAGGCTCTTAAGGAACCTTGGGGAATGCGAAGTCTCTTACCTTTGAAAAGATATTGATTGAGAAGGTAAAAGTCTTTGTAAGCCCCTTGGTGGCACTCACTAAAAATGGGGGAGAAATCAACATCCTTTGGATACAATTCCTTAATATTATCAAAACTAAGAAATTTGGCTTCAAGAATGGAAAGGAGGTAATGCCTTCTTGAAAGTGCATCCGCCACAATGTTAGCCTTTCCTTGCTTATGTTTGATCACATATGGGAATTGCTCTAAGAACGCTACCCACCTAGCATGTCTCTTGTTTAACTTGCCTTTGCTTTTCAAAAATTTGAGTGACTCATGGTCACTATGTATCACAAACTCCTTTGAAAGAAGATAGTGTTGCCAAGTTTGCAAAGTTGTCACAAGAGCATAAAGCTCTTTGTCATAGGTGGAGTAGTTGATGTGACTCCCCTTGAGTTTCTCACTAAAATGGGCTATGGGGTGCCCTTCTTGGAGAAGCACGACCCCAATGCCTACATTGGATGCATCACACTCAATTTCAAAAGTTTTGGAGAAGTTAGAGAGGGCTAAGAGTGGTGCATTGATCAATTTTTGTTTTAAAGTTTCAAAAGCCCTTTCTTGATCTTTGCCCCACTTATAGACCACACATTTCTTGACCAATTCATTGAAAGGGGCGGCTATGGTGCTAAAGTTTGGCACAAATCTCCTATAAAAGCTAGCTAACCCATGAAAAGACCTAAGCTCACTTACATTCCTTGGGGGAGGCCAATCCTTGATGGCCATCACCTTTTCTTGGTCCCCACATGGACCCCATGTTGATTTATTTTGAAACGTAGGAAGATCACATGATCCATTCCAAACACACATTTCTCTATGTTAGCATACAAGGATGCCTTACTCAAGGTCTCTAACACACTCCTTAAATGATGCAAGTGGTCATCTTGAGACATACTATAAATGAGAATGTCATCAAAGGACACCACAACAAACTTCCCTAAGAACTCTCTAAGAACATGGTGCATGAGTCTCATGAATGTACTAGGTGCATTGGTCAAGCCAAAAGGCATGACTAACCACTCATATAATCCAAACTTATTCTTGAAAGAGGTTTTCCATTCATCACCTTCTTTGATTCTAATTTGATTATACCCACTCTTCAAGTCTATTTTGGAAAATATGGTTGCACCATGTACCTCATCAATCAAATCATCTAACCTAGGAATGGGATGCCTATATTTGATGGTTATGTTGTTGATAGCCCTACAATCTATGCATATTCTCCATGTTCCATCCTTTTTCGGGACTAGAATCACGAGCATTGCACAAGGACTCATGCTATGTTGCACCCACCCCTTTTCTAACAACTCATTCACTTGTTTTTGAATTTCCTTAGCCTCCTCGGGACTAGTCCTATAGGCTGGCCTATTAGGCACAGATGAGCCTTGTATGAAATCAATTTGGTGTTCTATACCTCTTAGGGGTGGAAGACCCTTTGGAGGTTCTTGAAAAACATCTTTGAACTCATCTAAGACTAATGACAAGTCTAAGGGACATCTAGAGTGAGGGTTTTGGAAGGAAGGGGAAGATTCACTAGGATAAGCTAGGAAGATGGGTTTTTGGGCAAGCATTACCTTCTTCACCCCTTTGAGGGTGATCATGCTCTTCTTGGACTCATTAAATATAGGGTGATCACGATTCTTATAAAAAATGCAATTAAAACTAATAACTATAAAAATGTGGGATTTTGATAAGCAAAGAATAAATGACACACAAATAAAAGATTGTAAACACAGTTATAGTAAATAGGTCAATTCCATTACTCTTTCAAAATAGGATTCATCATTGGTTTTCTAAAGATTATTGTTATTGATTTCTTATTTAAGATTTCAAATTAATCAATGTAACTTCTTAATTAATTTGTTGACGTCCTCACTTTTAACCAAAGTAACTTCTCAATTAAAAGCAAGAACTTTGTAGATTAGTCCTAGTAAATTTAACCAAAGTAACTTCTCAATTAAACATTACTAGTCTTAATCATGTCTATTCTTTTAGACCTTATATATAGTAAAAAGTTAATTAATCAAAGTAACTTCTTGATTAATTCTAATCTAAGTTTCTACCTGTAATCAAAGTAACTTTTCAATTATTAGCAAAAACTCATGCAATCATTTGAAAGTTTCTAAAAATTAATCAAAGTAACTTCTTAATTAAAATTTAAAAACCCTTAGATTCATATGATTGTTATGTTATTTAGATTTAATACTATGCTAACTTGCTATAATGTAAAATTCATTACTTTAACTAGATTAAGAACTAAAAGACATAGATGAAAAATAAATCTCAACAAGAATCAAAAGAACAAATAAATGAATTCATCTAACCTCATAATCCAGTTAAGAAATTACAATGGAATCAACCCTAAAAGCTTAGCCCTCCATGTCTTTGATAAAATACATGATAATATGATGAAGGAAAGAAAATAAAATGAAAGGAAAAATGAGAGATGTGGTGGATGACGATATTTGCCAAAACTAGAGAGTTGCTAAGTGTCCTTCTTCCACTCCCTTAGGCCTCTTTATATAGGCTTCAATCGGACTTGGACTTTATCTGTTCGGTTGCTAAAATATTTTATCTTTATTTACTTAATAAGAAACTTAATTTCTGTCCAATTTCCAATTCTGCTCCTCCTTTTTAACCATTTTTGCAGTTTTAACCAGAATTGATTGCTGGCTTTGACCAGTTGACCAGTGTTGACCAGTCTTTGACCCGTTGACTAGTTTGATTGTGCAATAGCATCCTGACACGTGGCGCAAAGACTCTCTCCAGAACTAGGGTTTCACTCTCACACTTTGGATACGGTGGCTGCGGAGAGGTGCAACGACGGCTGCCATGGTGGCTTGCCGTTACTGGACTTCCGATGAGGTTGACGTCGTTCCTGCTGATTCAGATCTGGTGCAAAGATGGTGGTTGTTCGTTTTAGCGAAGTGGTGGATGCGTGATTGGTTGGTTGCTACGAATCTACTGTGATGGTCACGATGGCTCCTGGTTCTGATGCGGTGGCTTCCATGGAGGTTACGTGAACAAATTCGAATGCAGGTGGTGATGAAAGATGGAGAGGCGTGGTGGCTGATGGAGTATGAACCTGGTGCGTTGGCTGCTGCGTGGCTTGCGTTGTGCGATGTGCTGCGAGAATCCAACGACTTGGCTATGATGGTGGATCTGGATCGCATTTTGCTGCTGCTCCGCTGTGGTTTTGTGGTGGCAAGAAGATAGAGGTGGTCGAAGCTGTAGCATGAAGGTGGTCGCGCAAATCTGGTGCGTGATGAAAGCAGATTTGCGTTGATGGTTTCTGCGACGCAAGCGCGGTGGTGAAGTTACGGTGGTCGGCGCTGCAGTGATGGTTGAGGTTGCAGGTGCGGTGGCTCTCGCGGTGGCGGCTGCTGCGACTGCCATGGTGATGGAAGGATAAGAGAAAATTAGGGTTAGGGATTTATTTTGGAAGATGGTGACGTGGCAAACTCTGATTGATCAATTTGGTGAGTGGAGGATTATGACACGTGTCATCATGTGGTTGGACAGATTTAGGTGAGGATTCTTAATTAAAATTTAAAAACTCTTAGATTTATATGATTGTTATGTTATTTAGATTTAACGTGACACTAAGACACTGACACTAACACATGACATTAGTATTTCTACTACATTTAGGCAAATTTAGATAACCATATGGTCTAAACTGCCTATATATATAGTCCTATGATAAGAACAATAAACGAACAATCAACCATAATCACATACCAGCTTAGGCTGCCTACCATAAAGGGGACAACGCAGTAAAGATCCGTAAAGCTCTAAACTTAGGCTTTCCACAAGGACTCATGAGTTGGGTCCAGCCCAAGCCCATCAAGAATCAGAATATTGGCCCAGCCCACATGAGTTGGCTAGACACAATTAATGACTCTATAAATACATATGGACCCCAACAATTGAAGGTACGCTTTCATTAATTCACTAATATGAGATTTGACTTTTGAGAGCCTTTTTGCTGACTTGATCATTAGAGTCCTTTCCGCATGTAACCCCTTAAGGGTGTGATGAAGGATTGACCACAACCAAGGATGAAGGCACATGCTTAAGAAGACTAAGCATGTTTAGAAAGGAAGTTCACTAATCCTTCATCCCTTTCATTTGTGTTTGTTATTTTTGATTCCCTAAGTTGACTTAGTTGAATCAACTTTAGTTGAATTGTTGACCTTTGACTAGGTTTGACTTGTTGATTATAGTTGACTTGACTTAAGCCAACATGCTAATCTATGTTTATTTGCTTTGTAGGTTAATTAGGAGTAAGAAAGAAATGCTAGGTGGTGCATGGTGATTGGGGAGCATAAATGATGTGTGGAGAAGAGAGTAAAACAAAGGCATAAAGCATAAAGTAAAAGGCATGAAGCAAGTGTATCTATGTACCTTTGGTCTCCTTTGTTTTTAGCACACTTTGGCCACTTTTTAGAGACATATGAGACATATTCTTTGTCTCCTTTTGTGCTAGAACGAAATTAGCCTTGCACACCCAATAGTTGGCTCTTTTGTCTCTCATTTTTGTAACCTTATTTGACCTAGTTTCTAGAAGCTAGGATTAGGTTTTTGTAGAGACATCCTTAGATATCTTTTATTTGCTTAGAGGCCCCTAAACTCTTCTATATAAGGGGTGCTCCTAGACATGTAAAAGGGTTGAATACTTTGAATCTAAACACTCTTGTTTTCAACCTCTTTTTTTGTGAGCTATCCCTCCTCCCAAGGAGAGGAAAAACTCTTGCCTTATCTTGCTATGCAAGTGGCGGCACCATACACTCATCTCTAGAGCTTGGTTTGGCTTTGCCCCCTCTATGAGTGGCGTGCTCCACTTCCATCACCACTACTATCTTCTCTTCCATTTTATTTGTTCTTCTTCTTTCAATGCATTTTCGTTTTTGGTTATGTTCTTGCTATTTTCGTTTCTAAGCACCTTAAACTATCTCTTCTCCTATTGAACTCTTGGAAAGGAACCTTCACATCTAGATAGCTTGCTATCGTAATGTCCAGTGGGGATTTCCTTGAGTTTTCCTTAAACAACTCTTCACCATATTCAATAATCTTAAAAAGGAACAAGATAATCCTTCATCATTTGGTATCTAGAGCCTAGGTTATCTTTAATATGGTGTTTTTCATGTGCTAACATTGTCTTGTTGTAGCTATCTTTGTATGGTTCGAATCCACTTCCATTACACACAAAAAACAATGCTGGCAGAAAACGTGACGATTTTAAAACATTAAACTGCACCATCTCAGCGGTCCAAAAATTACGTTTTTGGTGTCAAAAGAAAGCTCTTTTAGTCTAGTTTCCAGAAAAAAAAGAACCAACACATTTGGAGTTCTGTGGAGAAAGTTATGAACAAATTAGTGAGCAAAGGTCAGATCTGCCAAGAATACGTGAATCAACGTTTTCAGGCTCTTTTGTGGCAGTTTGGCTACAGTTTTTGCACCTCTTTAAGCTCCTAAATGTGGTTTGATAACATGTCTTTGGATGCTTAGTCTTTGAGCCTCAAATCCTTGACTTTAAATGCATGATAGCTACATGTTTGTGTCTTTGTTTATGTCATGTTGAGTCTTTAAATGTGCCTAACTTTTGCTTGAGTCATATGTCATATGTTAACTTGAAGTTTTCTTATTCTTGTTTTTCCAAGTATTTGAATATTGCTTGAGGAACTAACTGTTCAAGCCACCTAAAACTCTTTCTCACCATTTTATGAAACTAGTTGTGAAAAGAAGATAATTTTTGCACCAAATATTGTCTAAAAACCGAGAGCAATCTTGCTCATTGGTGAACTAAAAGCGTGTTTTTCACTAAGTATTGTGCTACTAGTTTTCATGCTTAAGAAGTGGGTGATATTGACAAATTAGTTCCATGCTTTAACTTGATTATGATCTTTCTTGGTGTATGCATGATTTAAGATTTGAAGATGCTTGTCAAGTGTTTTCCATAGAGTCTTTAAAATGTGTTTTTCTTGTTTTAGTCTTGTTAAAAGTTTTGTCTCAAACTTTTCTTCTTTAGAGTTTAGCATTTCTTGTTTTTGTACTTTTCTTGCTTGTCTTTAGGTACTCTTGGTTTTGTCATAGTAAGTTTGTCTTCTTGAAATTCTTGAGTGTTTTAACCGAGCCACTTGTATGCAAGAAAATGATTTTTGAACAAAGTGATTTCTTCACTCCTTGGAGGAGCTTTGAGTGTAGCCTTGCCTTGTTACTTTGGGAGAGTGATCTAAACACTTGGGTTACATTTTGGGTTGGATTTGGTCTTGGTTTTCATGTTGTCTAACCTCTAATCCATTTATTTTGTCTCGGGTTTGAGTGTTTTTATTGTAGGAATTATGGCAAGTTCTTCAAATGCACCTACTCCAAACAAAAACAATACATTGATGAGATTGCTTCGGGATTTGGAGTTGTCTAGGAAGAAGTCCTTTGAACAATTGAGAAAAGAAAAGGAGCAAAGTGACCTAAGAATCCAAGAGCACATTCAAAGGCTTGAAGCTAAGGAGCAAGAAAGAGAGGCTAGGAAAAGAGGGCATTCTAGGCGCAAACCATCACAAGAGAAGCAAACTCCAAAG
>Ga0209589_1009503_pt1 | contig 14629 bp, 6 predicted proteins | sample CowpeawhiteBW_FD_187525 | JGI IMG/M metagenome (GOLD analysis project Ga0209589, IMG submission 187525) | Root nodule microbial communities of legume samples collected from California USA - Cow pea white BW (SPAdes) (version 2) | ecosystem: Host-associated > Plants > Roots > Nodule | place: USA... | reverse complement strand
AAAACATTACAAAAAATATATAAAAAAGTTCCTATTCTACGATCTGAAGCTAATTTGAGATCTCTTTGAAGATCCTAGTCATGATTCCATCATCTGTTTTCTAATCCCTTGATGGTCCCGAACCACGCCTCCATCAAAATAGTCTGATCTGTTGCTTCTTCTTTTGGTTCCTTCTCTAATCTCATACAACCTCAGTTGGAGTGTTAGATGCATTACTCTTATGCATCTCCAATCTCTTCAACATGTCTTGTGCATACAAGGATTGATGCATCACAATATCACTCTATGTTTCTGTAAACTCAAGTCCAAGGAAGTAACTTAGCTTACCTAAGTCACTCCTCTCAAACTTGTTTAGCATCTGAACCTTGAACTCATGTATTAATTTTTTAGTACTTCTCGTGACCAACAGGTCATCAACATACAAACACACTATCAATTTTTCTTATTTTCCTTCACTTTGACATCACTACACATATACACCATGTTTATGGGCACACTTCTAAAATCCAATAATGCTCATGAATTTGTCAATTCTTTGGTTATAGGCTCTAGGGGCCTGTTTGAGCCCGTATAAGGCCTTCCTAAACCTGTACAAGATATTTTTTTGCTCTCTGTTCTCAAACCCTTTTGGCTGCACCACATACACTTCTTCCTCTAGCTTTCCATTTAGGAATGTTGACTTTACATCTGATTGATGGAAAGTTCAGTGCAGCTGAGTTGCCAATGAAACCACAAGTCTAATTATTTCAATTCTAGCTATAGGTGCTTACACCTCCCCATAATCAACTCCAGGCCTTTGTAGAAACCCCTTGGCAACTAGTCTAGCTTTACGTCTGACCATAGCATCTTGCAGATTGACTTTTGCCTTATACACCCATTTCAAGGTCATTGGTTTTTATCAACAAGCAACTCAGTTAACTCCCAGGTTTGATATTTTCAAATGGACTCAATCTCCTATTGCATCACCTTCCACTATTTCTCATTAGTGGATGTTTGCTCAAAATCAATAGGCTCAAATTCAGCTATGAAAGCATAGTGAACAAAATATCCTTCAGAGGTGACAGTAGCATTATAGAATAGTTCATAATCTTTCAAATGAGATGACAGCTGAAAAGTTCTTGAAGTTATCCTTAGATTGATACCCTAACCAACAAAATATATGTGAATTGCAACAGACTCACCCTGATATAGATGCATCATCAAACAATATTATCTTCTTGTTATATTGACTTCTACCTTTAGGTTCTTCTTTCATCAACCACCATGTCTATACTTACAATGACATGACCAATCTCAAGATCAAACAACTTATACCCTATAGTAGAATGATAACCATCCAATATTAGTGGCACTCTTTTATCATTCAGTTTCTTCCTTAGCTGGTCTGGTATGTGCTTGTAGTAGACCGAGCCAAACACTCTCAAATGATCAACATTAGGCTTTGCTTTTGGTCCACGCTTCCTTTGGTATGAAAACCTTCAATCTCTTTATAGGAGTTTTGTTAAGAACATATGTGGTTGTCATCGCAACCTCACCCCATAGAAACTTTGGCAAACTTTTATTTTTCAACATGCGTTTGGCCATATTCAATATGGTTCAAATCTTCCTCTTTCTTGCTCCATAGTGTGTTGGTGTGTATGGGTGAGTTATCTCATGAATTATACCTTCATCTTTACAAAAATGTTTGAACACAAGTGAGGTGTATTTCCCTCCTCCATATGTTCGTAGCAATTTCAACTTTATGTCACCTTTCCTCCTAGCCATGTGTTTAAACTTCTTAAACAACTTTAGGACTTCACTCTTTCTCTTGAGCAAATATGATTGTCTTCCTGGTCCAATCGTCAATGAACAATAAAAAGCTTGCTACCATAAGGAGTCTCAAACTACATTGGACCACAAACATCAATGTGTATTACCTCTAACTTCTATCTTAACTCCTGAGGCAAAAGTTTTTGAAAATTGCCTCTGGTTTGTTTACATTAAATACACTATTTGCACAAAGATTCAAGAACACTAACTAGTGGCAAGCCATTAACCATTGTACATTGGCTTAGTTTGGACAAATCCCTGAAGTTTAGGTGCCCAAAATGTAGGTGTCATAGCCACTATGATGCATTTTCTATAACAGAATAACACTGGTATTTGACAACATTCATCACCACATAAAATGTTCTATTCTTGGACAAACATGCTTTTACAATCAGTTTGCTATTCTAGTAAAAAAAGCTGGGACAGTTGTCCTCCATTGTCATCACAAATACCTTTTGCAAAAGTTGACCAAAACTCAACAATTTTGTCTTTAATCCTGGCACATACTATACCTCTTCAATCACTGCCGCTCTTCCATCATCCCTACGCAACATAACCCCGTCATACCCTTCTGCACTAAGGCTCCTGTCATCAGCAAATTTAATGCTTCCATGAGTCACTTCCTTCATCTTCACAAACCACTCCTTCTTGCCCGTGATATGGGTGAAAGACCCTGAATCAAAAAACAAAGAAGCATCTTCATATTCATCAACACTTTTTCTAACCATCAACATCATGGCTTTAAAATCTGATGTATCATCTTGGGCCAAATGAGCATGGTTTTTAACTAGTTCTTTGCACCATCTCGTTTCGGTTAGTACAAACAACCTTGGTGCAAAGATTTGATAAAGCAAAGTGCATAAGATCACATGTGGTTGATGGAGATTGATGAAGATCTTTTTTATGATCATGTTTCTATAGTGTTAAATTTGGAAATAATATGTAGAATATGATGTTTACCTGTTGTACAATATTCATATGCTATATGACATAGGTCAAATGTCTTGTTAGTCTTAGTGTATCCTTTTTAATCTGTTAAAATGGGTTTTACCAGGTTAAAATGCTTATTATATATAGTTTTTAGTATGAGTGTATTTAATCAGTTGAATTATTTTTTAATCGACTGATTTCACTTTAGTTAAGTGAAATCAACAAAATGTATGGACAAATCAACATGTTGAATTCACTTAAGACCAAACTATATAAGTTGTCTTTTAGATAACTGAGGCATGATTTTGAGTTTTTTAGCACGAAAAACACTCATTCATCTTTGGAAAAATCTCTCTCTCTCTCTGAATCACACAACTACAAGTGGTAGATTGAAGATCTTAATGGATCTTGGAGGCGAAGTGCATTACATCATTCAATATCTTTTTACTAAATGTGTTTTTAAAATTTATTGATAAATTTATTTATAAACTTTTTTAATATAATTTTTTTATTTCTTTAAATAATATAATATTACTTTTATTTATTTAAATTAATCGTGTATTACTTATAGTGAGAAATCAGTTATGTTCTTATAGAAGGATAATGATATAATGAGTCTCACAATTTGACCCTTTTTATACTTGTCTACGTGTCATGTGACGTGAAATTAGGATTTTGATTTTTCAATTTTTTTGAATTGCTTTGACATGGCATTAAATGGACACAGGCGCGCATGAAAGAAAGAAATTGTTTAAAGGAAAGAAAGGTATGCAAACAAAGGGGTTAGGAGAAAAAAAGAGGAAACTAGGGTTTCATATCGACTGTAACGGGCCATTCTTCTTCCATTTCTTCTCCCATATCGATGACACCAAAGGTTTGAGAGACACCCTTTCATTTCCTCTTCAGGAGTGAAAGCAACTTCCTCTTCGTCTTCATCTCTTCTAGCAAGCCCATAGAGGAATAGTCGTCGTACAACCAACCCTTGGTGCAAGTGTTGGCAGATGTGTTATCACTCGCAATCGAATGTTTGGGCCGCCACCAATTTCCTCCTTTTTCCCCATTTATGGGTTTGAAGTTGTAGTACAGATTTCGTGTTGGGTGTGGAGTGGGGAGCGTCAATCCACCAATTTGAGAATCAAGTTGCTTTTGAAGGTGGAACCCGCAAACTATGAACTCCACTATCGTCTAAGGTCTCCACCGATGAAGGCAATTGTTGTTAAAGTAGTGGTTGGCGTGATCAATGTCCCCTTTTCTTTTTTCGCGTGAAACCCCTTTCTTCTTCTCGTTCTACAGATTGTGTGACTAAACCGCTTACCCACCACCGGATTGATTCCTTTAGCAAACACTGATGTCAACGTCATCATTTCCCACCACAACTATTACAAGAAACTCCATCGCCACTGCCTACATTTGTTGTGAATAATGTGATTGAGGTAATGAATGTTGTGATTTTTCTCTTCTTGTGTGCATACATGTGATGGTGTTAGATCAAGATGGAGGCATTGGAGAGGTAATGAATATTGTGTTGTCTGTTCACCTGAGTGCCTTATGCGTGTAGTCTCTATTTTTCAAGTGTTGGCCAAGGTGGAGATGGTGATTGTAAAGTGCTAAGAATGGAGGTTGGACGAAGATATGCAAGTTCACCATAAACAAGTATACATAACTTCACTTTTTGCTTGCCCCAAATTTTCTTGTTAGGTAATGCATTCATATTTGGTTTAGTTAATTATTTGTTTTAAATATGGTTTAGGAGTGGCATGTGCTTGGTAATGGGTTGTTTGATACATGTATGTGCCTGGAGGCTTGGACCCTATTAGGAAAAGGCCCAAGATGGACACTTGAAGCATTGGACCTCAAGGGTTACACCATTTGGTGTTGTTTGGTATTCTATGTGGCTACTTTGTTGCTATTTTATTTGTATCCCAATGTTTCTTTGATTGATGAAGAGTTTATGTGGTGTCTTAGGTGTATGAAATCTTGATTAATGTTGTTGATGAAGCTCAAGCTAGGTTTCCTTCTAGGATTGATGTTATTTTGGTTGTAGATGATTTTATGAGCATCACCGACAATGGTTGTCAGATTAGAGAAAAGTTTGAGGAGGATCTCAATGTCATGCTTCCTAAGTGTGATGTTATTATTAATAAGTAGACAAGTTATACTTTCAATTTCTCAGTCAATACAAAAATCATTCAAGTCTTGAAATCTCATGCCAATTATTAATTTCACTCTTGCATGCAATTTGTTGGAACATAAGATATGTATGAATATTCAAATTCTTTTAGCATTTTCTATTTAGGAGTAGTAACCAATGATTTTTGTTATTTAGGCGATTTTTGACAAAGATAGAATTTCCAAGTCAAAGAAAGGTGTCTTGATTGTTAACAATGCTAGAAAGGCTATCATGGATACCCAAGTAGTTGTTGATGCTTGTTGAAATTTCCATATGGCAGGTAATGCTAAAACAATTCACAAATATATTGTCTAAGTAGCAAAACAAGAAAACTACTATTTTAAGTTGATGATATTCTAGAACATTCATGGTTCTTATATGCGTATATAAAATCAAATTATCAACTACTGATTTTTTTTTTAAAAAGTCTAAGATGACTTATGTTACCCTAGAAGTATATTGTGTATGCAGCTTGTGCTTTCGATTTTTGTGTGTCATTTGAAGTACTTCATGTTCCTTAATCTGATCAATTGGATAAATCCTGAAGTATATTGGTGTTATAGTTTTAAGAGTATGCATAGTTGCATGCTTGTGGGTAGGAAATCTATACCGTTGGTACGTTCTTATAGGTCTTATTCTAAATCGCCATTGTTAGTATTAGGACAATAAATATAGTTGAATGAAATAGGACTACATGATTGATTATTTAATGTTTATTTACTATACCTTATACATGTTTACTTGCTAGTTTTGGCTCTTATCTACGGTATTTAACTTTTTTACAATTTATACAATGTTTCCTTACCTAATACTTTTACATTGTCTAACCTTTAACCATTATTACCAATTTTTGAATAAACTACGATATGCAAAAGAGGGAGCAAGAGATATTATCGACATAACTTGTGTTGACTTGCCATGGCAAGAATGGCTTGAAGTTGATAGGAGAAACATTGAGATTCCTAAGGTTAAATACTTATTTTGATTATTATTTTCACATAAGAAATTTATTTTATGAATATCATGTCCTCTAAATTTATGTGTAAAACATTTAGTTATTCATTCGTCCAACAAGATTCTAATGGCTTAATTGTGCTCAATATTGGGAGTTATATAAGTGGAGTAGATCTTTGCCAAAATGGTAATGAGCATGATGATGACTTTAGTCTACAATCCATGCATGATAAAATGCTAGAGGTGGTATGTGTTTGTGGAGCATGGTACTTGAGAAAACTTTAGGTACGTGATGATTCTAACAATAAATGAGTCAAAACGACACACATTCTTTACTCTAAGTTCATTGTCCCTCATCCTTTACTAAGTTATAAAATTACCCATTTTTAGTTGTGGTGTTATTTTGTGCTTGATATTATTAAGATCTGATTATTTTGTTTCCATAAGAAACATTTTCTCACTATATTTACTTGCATATAAATTGTTTATATTTTAATTTAATTTTGTAGAATATTGGAATTCTTATTACGTTTGGAGTCTTGTCATGTGTTTAGACTTGATAGGGTGGTCTTAGTAGTAGCATTACACTAGTACTTGACCTAATTATTACTCTAATTTGGTGCTTAGTCTTTTTTTTAAAATGCTTATTGTATGAATCTAATCTAGTTTTATACATTCAGAAGAATATTATTGAGAGTCTCCCGACTCTCTTTTCATCTTATTTCCATGTACAAATAAATACTTGCAAACATTCTAATAGCAGTTAAAACATCTCTATTGGCATAATTTAATCAAATTATTTTAATGTCATTTCTATAACATTTAACAGTGTATAATTTTGATGTGCTTGTGTCTTTCACTATCATGAAATGGTAAGTTATTCAACAGAGTGTTTATTAATGTAGTTTGAAAATAAAAAAAGCTCATTAGCTTATGTATTTTTGATTGGTAGGGAGTATGTGAATTAATTTCTTTTCTTGAATTCTAAGTTATTTTAAGACAATTGTGTATTATGAAATTTGTTACTTTCTTTGATTTCAATCATTCATGATATTGGAATACTTTTATAGATAACAATTTACAATTTCTTGTAGATGTGTTGTGAGTGGTTTTGGAAAGATCACAATGTATGTTTTAGAAAAGCTAATTGTTTATGGTGCTCTTCCTATTTCAGTATCAAGTAATTTTTTTATGAATATAGGGGGTTACTGCATGTAATAGGGTGTTATCTGTATTATTTTATTCTAGTGAAAATGAAATTTTGTGCTTGGTAAATAAATCTAAGATTCTCATTGTCTTATAATTTTAAGTACCTTTGTATATCATGTCTCTTCAAGGAGTACTTTTTTAACAAAAGCATTTGTCAGATACCAGGGATATTCGTTTAGATGAAAGTGGATTTAACTGCATGAAAATATCATTTTTGAGAGACATCAAAGCTCAACAAAGAAGCTTGTGATTTGTATCATTTCTATTGTTTTTTTATGCTTTCTGCTTGAGAATTTATATAGTTTTACTATCCTTGTTGTTAAATTGACAATATGTAGGGACTATTCAAAAGCATATGCTCAGTCCAAATATTATGATGAAGCAAAGCAATGGAATGAAAGGTGAGATGTTGCATTTGCTTGTGCTTCTTAGAATGAAATTAATCAATTTAGTGTCATTAATTTGGTCAATTCAGGTTGTCGTATACTAGTTATGAAATTGTGTCAAACTCAATGGCTAGAATTACCAACAAAAGGCCATTGACTAAAACATCTGAGAAGATTATTTCTAATGCTCAAAAAAATTGTGGAAACTGAGGCAGCTCCTCAAGCCAAGTAAGTTTCATTAACATTATTATTACTAGGACTCAAAGACCTTTTTCTCATGTTGTGTTGATGAGTGGAAATGCGTTGAAGTTCTTTGTGTGTTTGATGAGTTTGATTTTAATGACTCATTGAATGTGTTGACATGTATTACAGGGCAAAGATAATGGGGTGGCCACCAATCAGATCCCATAAGAAAAACAACCTTCAGGAGAATGAGGATGTTGGGATTTATGTGAAAGAAAGCATGGATTGAGCCCCTTACCTTAGGAAGATAAAGTTGAAGAGGATTAAAAGTGTAGGTTGTAATTTTTTTTAGAACATAATACTTTCAAATAGTTGTAATTACTTTTACTTATGGAAGTGTAGAAAATATTACAATACCATTTTGCAATATATGGACAAATTTTAAATTTCATTATATATTAAAAGTGTTTTAATTAATAGTTTAAATTTTATTTATTTTATTTTATTTTTATAGTAGAATATATTTATAACATTGTCATGGTCTTTGTAACTTGTGTGTTCGATGTTTTAACTCAAATCCATTTACTATTGTGAGAACTACGTAATTGAATGAGCACGACCATACAAAATCATACAAAGAAAAATGTAGATACTTGTACACAGAAAGCCATTTAATTTTGTTCCTATTATTGTGTTAGTAGTGGTTTTACTAGTATCAATGAATGTTGACTTGGTCAAACAATTAATAAAAATTAATAGTGTATTTCATAGTGTATTGGGAGTAATCATTTACTGTTGTAGGAATTACTTAATTGAATGATTACAACCATATGTACAAAATCTTACAAAGAAAAAGACAGATACTTGAACTCACAAAGACATTTAAGTTTGTTAATGTTACTGTTTTAGCAATAAATGGTGGTTTTTCTAATATTAGTGAATGTTGACTTAGTCAAGCAATTAATGAAAATTAATAGTGTATATAATACCATATTGGGAGTAACCATTTACTGCTGTAGGAACTCCTTAATTGAATGAGCACGAATATATGTGCAAAATCTTACAAAAAAAAACATAAATACTTAAAAATAGAAAGACATTTAAGTTTGTGATTATTATTGTGTTATTGTGTTAGCAATAGTGGTGGTGGTTTTTCTAGTATTAGTGAACTTTGACTTAGGAGTAACCATTTAATGTGGCATTTAAGTTTGTTACTATTATTGTGTTATTGTTATTGTGTTGTTCTGTTAGTAGTAAATGGTAGTTTTTTTTTGTATCAGTGAACATTGACTTGGTCAACCAATTAATGAAAATTAATAGTGTATTGAGATTAAGTGTTGTCCTTACTTAAAAATGAAAAATTCAATGTATAGTGTTATTTGTACAAAATATCACACTAAGAAAGACATTTATTTATACAAGTAAAGGAAGTTTATTTTGAATGTTTTCCTTTCTTACATAAGGTCTTTTAATGGTAGGAATTTGTAAGGTTTTTAATGGCAATGACTATACCCCCATTAGGTTCAACCATTTAATGGTATCTTGACTAAAAAATTCAATGTGTAGTGTTATCTGTACAAAATCTCACATAGAGAAATACATATATTTGTACATGTAACAACAATTTCTTTAGAATGTCTTCATTTCTTATGTAAGGCCTTTTAATGGTAGGAGTTTTTAATGACAACGACTATACCCTATTGGGTCCAACCATTTAGTGGTCTCATGATTGAAAAACTCAATGTGCAATGGTATCAGTACAAAATCTAACAACGAAAAAGACACATAATTGTACACATAAAGACAACTTACTTTGATAATGTTCTTTTCTTACGTAAGGTCTTAACTTTTAATAACTTTCTGATGTCAGTCAATGGTATGACTTGGTAAAGTTTTTAATGACAACGACTATCCCCACTAGGTTCAACCAAGTACAGTTGTTCCTATTATTCATTTTAATTCATAACTTTTCAGTTTGTTTAAATTTTTTGTCGAAAAGATAGTTTTGGTTGTCTTTTTTATCAAAAGATGGCACATCATAGTTATATCTTTACACGCAAAACTACTACTGATATGAACTATCCATCTCGCTTACAGTGTGCTTGATTTTTCAAGTCTTCGCCTGATTTACTATCTTCTTTTATATAGCTATAACATCAAATTTCATCTTTCCAAGACTCATACACCCGAGATACATGTACACTGTATTTATATGCACAAATGGATATTTCATACAACAACAATGCAATGGTTTCAACCATCTTATTTTTGTGCTACTTACATCTTTCATGATCTACATACAATTGGATTACTTACAATATAAGCAACCTTCACACCCAACAACTCAAAATACTAAGAATATGATCAAAATTTAAAATAGGAAAGTATATTAGTAAGAAAGACCACCATAAGTAACATAATAGGTGTTTTAAGATCATTTAATAACTTTGCAGCTTCCTTCAATGCCTTTTTGCATCATTCTCATATTGAATCCCCCTGAAATCATAGAACAAACAAATGTTATTTACCTATGATATATAGAAAAGTGCGAAAAATTTAATAAATGGAGGAGATAACAATAATTAAGAGAATTTTGTGAACTAAGTAGGAATCATGTCTTCACTAAAGCCACTAGTATATAAGACAAAAAGAATAAGGATAACAAATATTTCAGCTAGTCAACCTTAAAGATACACAACTAAATTGTTAAGCGAACGCCAAAGTGATTATTGTACTTTAAAGTGATAAAAATTAAACTCATATGATAAAATAAGCATACCCTCAAAAGATGTGAAATAAATGGGCATGGAATGTTAGAAGGGTGAATAAGCATACCAACAACGTGTTTTCCATAAGTGTATTTATTTAAAGGATGATCATGCAGCGAGAGCTCGAGGCCTAAGCATATCAATTGTTAAGTGCTAAACGAATTAAACATTGACCCTTCCACTTGAAAACTTTTGTACATCAATCAAGTCACAACTTCAAACCATGCATCCAATGCCTCTATCATATGCGAAGGCCACATAAAGAGAAGTTCTCCAAATACTCTACTATGCATTCATCTTCCAAACAATATGACCTATGTACAACATACCCATTACTTAGCTTGGATTTCTCCAAAATTGTATCAATCCCTGCTTAAAAAAACACCAACACAAAGAATGAAAATTGGAAAAATAAAATTAAAATTCCAATAACAACCTATTCAAGAACATTAGATGTCATAAGAACAAGTTTGGATAACTTCCTGACTCATTTTAAAAATAAGGACATTATTAAAATGATAGTAAATGTATAAAAAGAATGATAATCATAAATTGAAGATAAGAGAATGAATGAATGGATGGATGTATACTTGGAAATTCTTAACACTAGAAAGACTCTTCATCTGGCTGCGAATGTTCTCAAACTTACTCTCAGTTGGAATCCCAAGTCTGCCCCTTTGATTCCAACCTCAAGTGAACAACTATAACCATCATCCCAACAAAAAAGATAAGATTTTGAACGAAACATTAACACAAAAAAGTCTTTTAACGTCTAATATTTTTGACCTTTGACGTCTGCCCAAACACCGACGTCATACTGGATGACGTCAAAATAACGTCGGAAAACAAAGCAGACGTCACTTAACGTCGGGGCAATAGGGGTCCGACGTTATCCAATGTCGGGGACAAAAGCAACAGACGTCAATATTTGCGCTAAATGGAGCCAAAAAATAAAGCAATTTGACTTCTGTTGGGCTTTGACAGACGTTAAATAATGTCGGCCATGGTAAGCTCAGACGTTAAATAACGTCTGTCAGAGCACCACTAGACGTCAAACTGCTTTGCTTTTTTAAAAAAAATTGACTATTTTTACAACATTCCCACACCTGAAAATCAACAAATTCCCAGAACAATTTCATAATAATTTCAGCACAATTCTAGAGTTACAGTTATATCTAATAACACTTAAGTTTCAACATATATTCTAAACTAATATAAATAACATCAAACTAAAAGTTTCAAAACTAATATATTCTAATTCATGTGGTATCAACTTCATCTTTCCAATATATATGTTGTTCACTCCTATCTTAATGTGTGGATAATGTCATCTGGTAGAGGTGATGGATTCTTGAAACGCTGAAAAAGTAATACAATTTCATTATGTATGAATATCAATCTTTAAAGTTAGATATGATTTATAACATGTGCAAGATATATATATATATATATATATATATATATATATATATATATATATATATATATATATATATATATATATATATATTATTACATCTATCCATTCATCTTTAATTGCAGTTTGAATGATTGTTCTTATCCAAGATATGACATAATATCCACATTCTTATGAATCTTCTTGCTTGTTACACTAAACATTACAAATAAAATAAACACATATCAAAGTCATAAGTGGACATACAGATATTAATAACTTTAAACTGAATGAGTTCTAACCTTTGGATATAATACTTTAAATTGTTGGCCTCTAGGCTTACCCACAATTCTAATGAAATTTTGGAAACATAAAACATATGTTAGTTTTTATAACTAAGTAGATACATATGTTAGGATTGAAAAAAAGTAATACTTACTCTTGTGACATGTTTTTCAAAGTAGATGGAACTTTCCTATGGCATAAATAAAACTATACAATTGTGCATTGTCTTAGAATGATGACGCATAGTTGCCAATGATACCTACCATCAACCACAAGTACTTAGCATAAATAATTAATAATACTTCATAAAATATTACTAGCAAAAACACTTACGCATCAATGTATTGTGCAAAGTAGATCTCTCTATTTGACTCAACCATCCATTTTGCAAATAAAGTTTGATGTCGTCATGTGAGTTTCCCGAAGGTTGAATGGTTTGAGGTTCAATGAATCCATAGACGGAAGATCGACCTTGGTCCATAATGAATCCATAATAAATCTACATACATAAAATAAAAATTAATGCAACATTAATATTAAAAAATCAAATACAATTAGTCCAATTTTACAAATAATAATAAATATAATTTTATTTCGTAATTTTACAAATATTATTATAAAAATTCAATTAAACAACGAAATAGGCCAAAAAAACTAAAAAAAAATAGTCTAAGATAAAAATTATAATTGCAAATAAAAAATACAAGCAATTATATACATACAATGAAAAAGAGATAACAAGCAAAATAATCTCAAAATGATGCAAATGGGGATGAAAACACATAATATTCGGTTGAAAATGCCTAAAATCAATTCACAATCAAATCCCAACCAGTTTGGTGGTGAAAAATGTTCGAAACTCACCTAGTGAAGGTCGGAATAATGGTCGCCGACGGGAAGGATCACGAAACACTGCAAATGGGGATGAAAACGGAAAATATTCGGTTCAAAACGCCTAAAGTCAATCCACAATCAAATCCCAACAAGTTTGGTGGTGAAAAACGTTCGAAAATTACCTAGAGGAGCTCGGAATGGTGGTTGCCGGCGGAGAAGCTTCGCGAAAAATTGGTGGCACGACGAAACCGTTAGGGTTCCTGCGTTTCGCGCAGAGAAAACCCAAAAATTAGCGTCGGGGATGTGTGGTCAAACGTTACTTAACGTCGGTGCAAAGTGGGTCAGACATTAAATTAAGTCGGGGGCAGAGAGCTCAAACGTTAATTTTCACATAATGTCGGGGTACTGTGGGTCAGACGTTAAATTACGTCTGTGTTGGAATGGGCAGACGTTAAAAAAGTTAAATAATTTACAAAAATGCCACCGGTCATTTTTAACGTGGGACTTTTTTTGGACAAACGTTATATGAGTGACGTTATAGGGCTTTTTTATGTTAGTGAAACCAATGATTTATAAGAACGAAATGAGAAAGATACTGAGACAAAGATTAAGATACCTAGTTTTCCTCATCGGAACTAATCAAAGTTGCACCAACAAAAAAAAGCAGAAACCTCAAAATTTCTTCAACGAAAACAATACACCACTATTCGAACCACCGTCAAGTATGAGTTCTTAAATCAATGAAAATTAAAAAATAAAAACATGCTCAAAACTCTTTTGAGCTAGTGAATATCATTAAAACCCAAACCACACCAATAAAAAAATGAAATAGACAGGGGAAAACAATCCTCATCGATGAAGCAGCAGGAGGACATGAGATCCGACGCTAGCCCACTATGACGGTAGTCTGGCGATCTGCGTATCTGTGTGTATGGAGGTAGAAGATGACGGTGAGGGGAAGGGAGGAGCGATTTTCTTTGGGAGCAAGAGAGATGAAGCAAAACCTAATTTTCTTTGGTAGCAAGAGGGACGACACGACTGCCAAAACTAGCGGTAAGGGTTGGTTGTGTGGTTGTTATTCCTCTCTGCACTCATTAGAAGAGATGAAGACAAAAAGGAAGTTGCTCGCGCTGCTAAAGAAGAAATGAAATGGGCGTCTATCAACCCCTTAGCCCCGTCGATATGGGAGAAGAATAGCAAGCGATAGCTTATATGAAACCCTAGCCTCTTCCTTTTATACCTAGCCCCTTCGTTTGCAAACCTTTCTTTCCTACAAACAATTTCTTTCTTTCATACGCACTTCACCTCTTCTAGAGTTCGTCTAATGCCACGTCAAAGCGGTTCAAAAAAATTGAAGAATCAAAATTCTAATTCCACATCACAATACATGTAGGCGGGTAAGAAAAGAGTCAAATTGTAAGAGTCGTTGTATCACTATTCCCTTCTATATTTTTTAATTTAACTCATACAACTTTTATGTTTCTTCTTTTACTACAATCGAGATAACTTCTTCTTCCTACTACTTTCTTTGACATGGGATGACAGTGGCGGATCTTGACTAAAAGTGTCGGAGGGGCTAAAGTAATATAATTTTGAGATTATTAAATTCAATCATTAGTATAATGCTTCAAAAAATGACTTCTCTAACTGAACATTTTTTATCATTAGTATAATGCTTTAAAATATGTGAAGAGGTAGAATCTAT
>Ga0209589_1009499_pt1:10000-14633 | contig 14633 bp, 6 predicted proteins | sample CowpeawhiteBW_FD_187525 | JGI IMG/M metagenome (GOLD analysis project Ga0209589, IMG submission 187525) | Root nodule microbial communities of legume samples collected from California USA - Cow pea white BW (SPAdes) (version 2) | ecosystem: Host-associated > Plants > Roots > Nodule... | reverse complement strand
AAAAAAATAAAAATAAAAAAAATTCAAAAAAATCACGAAGTGACACGTGGCAGTCACTATTCATGGCCGTTAATGATTTAAACGGTGTTAGCAAAAAAGGACCCAATTGAACAAAATTGACGAAAATTGAGACCTATTTGAACACAAAACCAAAATTAGGACTTGTTTCAAAAAACTTGACGAAAATTGGGACAAAAAAATATTTTAACCTAAAATTTAAAGATGATGTTGAATGATCAAAATATATAGATAATAACTAATAAACTTCTTATTTTTGTCCTCTCTCATTTTCCTTTACTAAAAAGCCATTTTTCTTTCATTAATTTTTGTTCTTGTTCATCAGACTCTCATTGAATGAGGTGTCATAATCTTATCTATTAATAAACTTCTGCGCAGATTTTGGTTATCTCAAACCTACTTAAAATTGTTCAAAAATGTCAACTTTTGACTGCGGATCTGATCTATGATTAATTCTGTCGACGTATCTATTTACTTTTGCGGTTGACACTGTCTTCAACATTATATATGTATTAAATGTCAACATCAACAACAACAGCATGAACATCATAAATATTATATAGTATATGATAGTTCCATTAATCCATTTCATGATGCATGTGAAATTATTAAAAGGTGAATCGTAACTTATTTACAAAAGTGAACTTTTAAGTTTATTTCATATATAAAATTAGTTTGTGTATCGATTTATTAATTTATATGTTAAAAGTTAATTTAACTGCTAATATTATTGATATGTATATTTTCAAGGTTTTTTTTTTCTAAAAATGTTAAGATAATCTTTCAATTTTTCTAGTTTTAACTTGTTTTTGATTTTTAAAATATTAATATAATTTAATCATATTTATTAAATTTTTTAAATAAATAAAATATTTTTTATCAGAATTAAAGTTGTTAATAAAAAAATATTTATTTTGTTAGTGTAATTAACATAATCTTAATATCAATCTTAATAAAAAAGATTAAATTATATCGATTTTTCAATAATCAGAATCATATTGAGATTAAAATAATTTAAGGACTGACTTGACATTATTTTACAAAAATAGAGATAAAAAAGTAATTAAACTTATTTTCAATATATAATTAAACTTATTTTCAATAAATAACATAATAAATCTCATAAGAATAATAAATTTTAAATAATTATAATAATATATTAAAAAATAAATTTTAAATATAATTTAACATCATAAAAGTAACTATTAATATAAGATCTACCTTTATTTATATTTTTTAAATTGATATGATATTTTGTTCTTGGTATTGATCTCATATTTTGTTCTTGGTCTCTGGGTTGTTATTAAGTTTTTACTTCTATTAAAACTTTATTTGGAATAAAGGATTACAATTGAAAAATTATTTATGGTTCTTTTATAGATCCTTTGACTAGATGATTTGGATGTACAGGTGAATTGGTTAAAAGATTTTGGATTTTATGCAAGGATAATATGTTTGAAAAACTATTTGAATATTGAAAAATAAATGTTATTAAGTTTTGATTAATAGAAGATTGTTTTAGAATGTTCGAATTAAACATTATCGATAACAAGGTGATTTAGTGGTTAGATTATGCAAGTTAACGTATGTAATTTGTTAAAGTTGTGAATACGATTTTGATGAAATATGGTTAGTTTTGTATAGTTTCATTTATATTAAATTACAAGTTGAACGATTAAGACTGAATTGAAATAAATGAAGAATAATATTTGAGTGAATTTTAAATTGTAATTATCATTTTGAATGTATTTGAGAATTATATTTGTTAAATTGTTTTTGGGTTAAACTTTGAAAGTATATATGTTCTATTATATGAAGTTGATTTTATGATACTTTCACTTAAGTGGGAAGATTTTTTTTCTCAAGCGAAAAGGGGAAATAGAACATAGGTTCATACTTGAAAGTTAGTTATTTTAACTAAAATGAGAAAGTTTTCGTTTAAGCAAACCAATTTTTGCTTAAACTAAAAAAATGAATTATTTATTTATTTTTCTCTATTGATGAAATGTGTTTAAATGTTTATTATAAATGTAAAGTGAATATTAGTTGGTACATTTAATTTATTGGTGATTTTTTAAGTGAATTATGTTTTATGAAAATGATTATCGAGAATTATAAGACTTGTATAATATGAGATAATATATGAGATAATATGTGAATTATTATTTTATTAAGTATTGACACTTATGTTATAATAAATATTCTTTTTTACTTATGATCTAAGTCATATATACTAAAATATCATGTGGTGAGAAGTTAGAGGGAGACGCTCTTTGTAACATCTCACTTAATAGTGTAAAACTACTAAATAAAACATTATATAGCTGATAATAAATACGTAGCAGAGCAAAACATAACATTGCACTATTACAATTATCTAAAATAACCATAATGGCATATTAGATATTTTACATATACAACTCAAGGGACATAAAACTGATAACATATACTACAATGTTTCTTAAAATATGCTATAGAAAATATTAATTCTAGCCCAAACAATCTAGACAACATCAACAATGTCACCTTCCTGAGGCACCTCACTACATGTTTCCTCATATGCTCACACCAATAAAGGTGATCTTTACAAAATAAGAAAACCAAACACAAGAAACACAAGAACTAGAGAGGGTAAACTAATCTACAAAAAGAACATGCATCCATCTAATAAGTAAATATATTGTAGTACAATGTTATACACTTCAAATAATCATGGAGAAACTAAACATGTAAAGACTCTTATAAACTCTATTATCCAGATACAGGCATTAATATCGAATTCACTAGAGATGTGCACTTGTGGTGACTTATACTACTTTGCAGAATCATTATCAATGGATTTTAACTTACCACACATAAGGTTAATCCTCTTCTCATCTTAGGTCAAGGAAAACTCCCTAGATTAGGAACTTTTACTACTCTTACAACATAATCATTCTACTAAACATGAGTGTGAATGGTTATTATAACGTCAAGATATCTCATTGCTTGAATCCATACATCGATGCATACACTAAATAAATACATAACAAATGGAATTTCACCCATGGAATTCCTTTCTTCAAACCAATTCATACTTTACTTCATCCTAATTAACCATTATCACATTCAAGATCAATCACAATCATCATACTTTATCATAGATGTACATACTTATCAATAATTTCATCATTACAATTCAAACAAGAAAACATGAGACTCATTACTGCCTAATGTCATAAATCCCAACCAATGAATCTATAACAGAGGTACCCTTGGAAGAATCTCGTTGAGCGCTAGCTATATGGTTCTTAATGCTAGTTCCGATGCCTAGCGAGTTCAATGGTCACCCAATGATAGCACCCCTAGAGCTCCTAAGATTTGATTTGAATTTATGGCGTCCGACGACCTTAAGGGATGGCCTACTACACCAAGTTAGTGAGCTCTCTAATGAGCTCTCTAACGTTGGTGTCACCCAACAAGTAGACCCCTCTCCCAACAACGACCAACATAGAGAACCCATTGTCTAAGGGGCGCCCAATGCTATCAGTGGCGTCTAGTGGTGTAAAAGTACACAAAATTACCCTTTTTTTAGTTCTAATTGAGTAATTGGACTCCTTTTGAGTTAATCCCCATTTAACAAAGTTACAATTACTTAAAAATTCATAATCTTAACTCAAGTCTAGTCATATTACTCAATTTAAGAACAAAGCAAAGGCTTTCCAAATCATAAACAAATTCAAATAAATCATTCTTTTTACATTTGGCAAGACATACAATCAACACATATCTATAATAGATTAAGCAATCTCATATCACCTCAAATCACAGTTCAACATAGCTTTAGAAAATTAACCAAGCAACTCAACTTAAAACAAGTATTATTAGTTTCCCTCACTTGTAAGACAACTCAAACAGTTCTAAAAAGCACCAAAACACATCTATCTCCACATGATGCTCTATCTACACATAGAAAGATTACAAAAATGATAAGGACATACCATTATGATCATTTATCAACATAAACTCAGATAGAATATGTAAACGACACATGCAACCAAAAGGAGATCGCATGCAAACTAGAAAACAAATTTGACCAAGGGGAAAAAGAATAGAAATTCAACTTACTCATGGAGAGACTAATCAGACAAAAAGGAAGAGTTCGCCAAGAGGATCACTCTAATGGTCTCCAATCTTCAAACAGACAAGCGAGGAGTAAGCATAAGAAGAGAAAAGGCGGAGGATTTCTAGAAAAGTGGTTTCTAGAGAGTTAGAGTGTTTTAAAGTAATGAAACTCATTTATAAAATTTCTATTTATACCTTAGCGTTTTATTATTAAAATAATGTAGTCTCCTTAATTTAAATATACTATCACTTGTAAATAACCATTTTGTAGGTCTTTTCATTCTTGCATACATCGACATGTGTACATGTGTGGTTTGAATTGTAATGTACTTATTTTTATTCATTGTCTTATGTTTACTCGTAAGTTTATTCAATTATATGTTAATATTTGCTAAGATACAATATTTTGAAAGGTTTTAACAAATATTTCACTTGTTGAATATTTTTTACTACTACAAAAAATTTACATTTACCTGACAAAATTCGTGACTAATAGAAAAATTTCGTGGAT
>Ga0209589_1009499_pt1:0-7500 | contig 14633 bp, 6 predicted proteins | sample CowpeawhiteBW_FD_187525 | JGI IMG/M metagenome (GOLD analysis project Ga0209589, IMG submission 187525) | Root nodule microbial communities of legume samples collected from California USA - Cow pea white BW (SPAdes) (version 2) | ecosystem: Host-associated > Plants > Roots > Nodule... | reverse complement strand
TTTAAACACAACTTATTTATTTTATCAACTGTTCTAAAATTTATTCATTTTCATAATTACAAAAATAAATCATTCTAAATTTGTTAACTATAAGATATACGATATTGGTTTAAATAAAATAGTGTCCTATCAATTTTTTCACAGCTGAAAGTAAAAGTTATTCTGTATGTAAGGCCCATTTTTCCCTGCCCCTTTTATTTTAAGGGCTGCCCCAGTTTATTGAGCCTAAGGGTTGGCCCAAAAGAGAAATCCAAACCTAATCTGCCATAACTCTAACCTTTCTGCTCACTTTCGTAAAATAGACCCACTTCCTTAGAGTCGCTGTCATCTTCTTTTGCTAGGGTTCCGAAGTTTACGCAGATTCACGTTTAGCTTGATCTTGATTCTGCTCACGTAAGTGTTCTTTAACTCTTATCTTCCTCTCTAGTCTAGTTTCATGGTCACTGTTGGGGTTTCCGTATTTGCTTGCTATTTCCAGTTTGCCAGTCTGGTTCTAGAGCTGATGTGCTCCGTGGTTCAATGTCGAAGTCTCGTATAACCCCTTTCCAGGTAAGGGAAGCTAGAGCCTTCTTATTTGGTGTGATTGTTGTTGTCTTGCTTGTGTTTCGTGATTATTAAGCTTGTATGCTGTTGTGGATGTATGAGATGGTTGGCATTGTCTGATACACTCGCCCAAGCGAGTCTGTCTCGCCTAGGCGAGACTTGCAGAAACAGGTCAGGGCTGCACTCGAGCTCTCGCTCAGGCGAAAGCTCTTGTTTTAAGCGAGGCATTATCTCGCTCAGGCGAGAGACGTTCACCTAAGTGAGAACGCGTGAGAGCCTTGGTATGTTGCTCCTGTTTTAGCCTAGGTAAGGAACCTCACCATTAGGCGAGGGGTTGTCTCGCTCAGGCGAGGAGGGCTCGCCTAAGCGAGCCTGCGAAAGTCTCCCAATGCCCTTGTCGCGATCTCGCCTAAGCGAGGGTCTATCGCCTAAGCAAGGGCACTCCTCTCGCCTGAGCGAGGGCTCCTAGCTTGAGCGAGATCTGCCGCAGGTTACGCTGTTTTTCTTTGCTTGGTTAATTGGATTTTTTTATTTATGATATACCCTATATAATGTATGAGGCTTGTGAAATGAAATGCATGGTATAAGCTGTGGTTATAAATTGAATTGTTGTGATTGTGTGGTCTTGGCATGTGAAACAAGTGAGATGGTTGGTAATCAAAGAGGCATGGTATTGGTATCAGATGAAACCCATATTCTCATGGATGGGGAATAACGAGTGGTATGGATTCAACATGTGATATGAATGAGGATTGGTTACAGAGATTGATATGAAATTATATGCATGATGAGTATTCCGTTATTGTTTGATTTTGATTGGTCTGTAGTCAGTGCGTAATTCCTTAAAATTTCTAGGTGAGATTTCAGGGTTGTGCTTCAGTGGTCGGGACGTAATTCCATGACCCTTATTAGTGGGTGTTCATGGTGGTGCCCCATCTATATAATTTGGCAAGGATTCAAGGTAAGGTTGCATCCTAACACTCTAAGGAGTCAGTTAGTCTTACTTAGAGCGGACTGACTCTTGTGGTGAGAGTAGTAGAAGACCTGAAACTCATTAAGGGCTAATCTTGTGTGGGAGGGATTGAAACATTGTAACACTTATCTCGGGGGTGAGCAGCTCGGTGGTGAGCAGAGATATCCACCACAAGTACAAGCATCCGCTGAATCCGACTAGATTATATGTCTCTGGATGATCCGGATGAGTCGAGTCAAGTCTTAGTGTATTGATTGGAAGGTCATAACATGCTTGGATGATGTATGCATATTGGACTGTGAGAGTATATCTGATTGTGAGATAAAACCACTTTTGGCTCTAGCTTACCCTTTGCTTGTTTGATTGCTTTGTATGTTGTTCCTCTACCTTTGCGATGATCATCAATTTATTGATGGGAGCAAATGCGAGAGGTACTCGTGGTCAACAGGAAAGAGATGATTCCGCTGCATAGTCTGTCTAGGCTAGACTTCATATTTTATTGGGCTTTTCTTTAGGGCTATGATCCATGTACTAGTTTGTCTTTAAAATTCCTATTTTTTTCTATTAAGCTTTATATCTGGTTCCTTTTTGGCATCATGGTGTGCCTTGGATAATTGTAATAAGTTTAAACTCTAGGACTGCGCTGCTATATTATTTTAGTGTGACACTTCCTTTAATTATGTTTATTAATTAAATGGAGTGTTACACTGTAGGGATCTTGACTAATAATGTTAAGAGAGTCAAAATAATATAATTAAAATTTAAAATTTACATATTTAATTATTGTCACTAATATAATAAAAATGAATAAATAATTTAGTATATTTGTACCTACAAAAGAAAAATCACTCGTATATGAAAGATTGTCTTTCGTTCTTTCAGATTTTTGAACTCATCAATAATTGAATCAAAACTAAAATTTTCAACTATTTTTTTTCAATATAAATATAAACATGTTTCAAAGAATTAATATAAAATACATTCCTCTAATTGAACAACATGATCATTTGTATATGATTCAAGATACGTAAAATAAGATATTGAATTAATATTATTTTCACTGTCACACATAGCTTTATTTTTATCACTTTTAACAAATAAATTTGTTCTTTTATTTTTCATCAATATACGTATTTCTTTTTTAATTTTAAGATTAAAAAATATTATCATAATTTAATTAAAAAATAAAAAATTAAGAGTTACTAAAAGAAATAATCAATGGCAATCAAGTCTCAATCAAAAGATGGTTATGAATAAACAAATAGTATAATCCTTTTTCTCCCATATTCATAAAAAAAATGAATATAAAGCTCATGTGATAAAAAATAATATTAAATATTAAACAAATATTTCAGTATCAAGTGATACGAGAGTTACATTTCTACTTTGTGAATGTAAGAGAAGAAATGGAGATGAAAGTAAAAATAAGAAATTTGTATTTAACTTTTTTTTTTCAAAACAAAAAAAAAACATGTGAAAGTGTGAGAAAAAAATAAATGAAAGATCAGTATAATTTGTGAAAATCTTAAAAATATAATAAGAAAGAAAATAAAAAAGATTTTAATAAATATTTTTATTCTTCATCATATTTAATTTTATATTTTATTATTTATTAATATTAAATTTTATGGCTTATAAAATAAATAAAAAAAATACTTAATTTAACTTTTATAAATTTTCAATATATGTTACATAAAATTTAAAAAATTAAAAAAATTTGAAAATAAATAATATATATATATATATATATATATATATATAATATAATATAAAAAAAAATAAAAAAATTTTAAAATAAATAATATATATATATATATATATATATATATATAATGTAATATAAAAAGAAATAAAAATTGTGGGGGACGGTGACCACCCTTACCCCAAGTAAGCTCTGCCATTGCTTGAAACAACTTAATTTTCATATTATATCTATTTAATTTAAAGAAAAAACATTACATAAGTTAAAACATTGTGTATTGTTTTAAGAAAAGAAACAGTATCACTTACTAAAGTTCAGCTCTTAAAATAAGTAGTCTATTACCAAAAAAAAAAAAATGAATGTATATATAACAACCAATCGGCTAATGAAATATTTATATCTCAAAAGTCAAACAAATCGTTTTCAATCAACATCTTCCAACACAGTCCACCAAATCATTTAAAACTCATTTTCCCTAAAATGAAAATTAACATAGAAGAAAGAAAAGACACCAGAATTCCCTAAAATCAAATGTATCCTTATTTTTTTAATTTCAAAAAACATATAATATTAGTCATTCTTCTAAACTTATTAGTTGATGGAAATTCTTTTACTTGAAAAAAAAAACGAGATTTCGACCAAAGTAAAAATAAAAAAATCATAAGTGAACTTGTTGAAATCTAGGTAATATTGTAACACCTAATTTAATTAATAAATAAAATTAAAGGAAGCGTTACACAGGATAATACATAAATGCAGTCTTGGAGTTTAAACACAACTCCATACAATCCAAGACACCCAACTATGCCAAAACGAACCAGATACAAATATTTAACAGTAATAAAATTGGGAATTTAAAGAACAACCAATACATGGGCCGTGGTCCTACAAGAAAAATTCACTAAGCGGGATCTAGCCCAAGCGGGCTAAGTAGCAGAGTCACCATTCCCCTGTTGACCGCGAGAACCTCTCGCATCTGCTCACATCAATAAATTGATGATCATCGCAAAAGGAGAAGAACCACATACAAGATAGCCAAACAAACAAACAGGGTAAGCTAGAGTAGAAACAATTCATCAAGCAGTCACATGCCATTACACAGTCCAACAATATATATCATCCAAACATGCTATGACTCCTCAAACAATACACTAGACTATGACTCGACTCATCCGGATACATATAATCTGGTCGGATTCAGCGGATGCTCGCACTTGTGGTGGATATCTCTGCTCACCCCTGAGTTGCTCACCCTCGAACTAAATGTTACAAGTGTTACAATATTTCAATTTCCCCACACACAAGGTTAGCCCTTAATGAGTTTCAGGCCTCCTACTACTCTCACCACAAGAGTCAGTTCGCTCTAAGTGAGACTAACTGACTCCTTAGAGTGTCAGGATGCAACCTTACCTTGAATCCTTACCAGACTATATAGATAGGGCACTACCATGAACTCCCACTAATAGGGGTCATGGAATTACGTCCCGACCACTGAAGCACGACCCTGAAATCCCACCTAGGGATGTTCAAGGAATTACGTACTAACCTTATACCAAACATATCTAAGCAACCAAACAATATTATTCATGCGTTTAAAACCCCATACCAACCTCTATAGTCCATCCTCATTCACATTCCATGTTGAATCCATACTATCTCATTCTTTCCAACTCATGAATATATAATTTTATCTCATGCCAATACCATGCCACTTTGATTATCAACCACATCATTCGATTCCCGTGCCAAGATCACACAATCACATCAATCCAGTTCATAGTCACAGATTTGGTCATACATTTCATATGCCGCATGCAATAAATAGAATATATCATAAATTGAACAACTCAAAACAACCAGGCGAAGAAAATAACATGGTCTGCAGTAGACCTCGCTTAAGCCAGAAGCCCTTGCTTAGGCGAGAGGAGTCCCCTCGCTCAAGCTACAGGCTCTCGCTTAGGCGAGATCGCGACAGAGGCCTTGGGAGATTCTTGCACACTCACTTAGGCGAGCCCTCCCTCGCTTGAGCGAGATAACCCCTCGCCCAAAGGTGAGGTTCCTCGCCTGGGCTAAATTGCAGCGGCACCCCAAGGCTTTCACGCCTTCTCGCTTAGGCGAGCATCTCTCGCCTGAGCGAGATAGTGCCTTGCTCAAAACAAGGACACTCCGCCTGAGCGAGAGTTTGTGTGTGTCACCCTGGTCTGCCTCTATCAGTCTCGCCTGGGCGAGTCGGTCTCGCTTGGGTGAGAGCAACAGATCTCGCCACTGCCTTCCTACAACAGTCGCATTTTCACATCCAAAATAACAACACAAGGCAATCCATACATTCACAGCAATGCACAGTATATGCAAACATAAAGTAACTTCCAAAACAGACCAAAATAGACTAAAACTCAGAACCCTAGCTTCTCTTACCTCGAAAGGAGCTAATATCGGGCTTCGACTCTTAAACCAACAGAACCAGCAGCTCCAAGAATAGATCTAAGAACTGGAACAGTGGCACAAAAAAGGAACGAGGTTACTAAAGTGGACCTCTAACGAAAAAATACAAAAAAGAACTTTGAAAGGAACCAGTAGGGGCTGAGGTTTAACTTATGTGAAGACGAGCTGAGCTTAGAGCTAGCTTGACCAAGAGCCATGAGTAACCTAACAGAGCGTTCTGAAAGGGGACTCTTGGCTGTTTTAGGGCCTTGGCACCTTATGGGCCAGCCCTTAGGCCCAGTAGATTTGGGACATCCCTTCTAATTAAAGGTAGAAAAATAAAGTGGGCCTTGCAAGCAGCATAAACGTAAAATTATTTTGGTGGTGGGTAGTACGGTGACTTTAAATAACAAATTACCATAGGTAATTTTGGTTAGATGTGTAAAACAAATTGGTAAATTGGAAATGGAAATATTATAAAAATTAATTTATCTATTAGAAATAAGTTGAGAAATAAGTTGACAGTTTGGGTTATATTATATAAAAGTCAAGCTTAGCTATTGTAAATTGTTGGAACAGTTCTTAAATCAGATTATGTTAAGAATAATTTTATAAATTAGTGTGGGTGCAGTGGAGAGTATAGTACTTGAAGCTTGTTTAAAAATCCATTGCTATAAGATACGTTAAAATAATAAATGTGTTAAAATGTTTGTACTTGCATGATTATGGGGAAAATTAATATAAAATGGTGGTATCTATGTAGATTCTAATATATTTTGGAAGATAGTGAAAATGGTATGCGGCGGTTTAGTATACTTAAAAAAAATAAATATTCAATAATTTAAATATTATGAGAATATTTTAAGAGCGAGGTAATACAGTGTTATGGATTGATATTATGGTAATTTGATGAAATATATATATATATATATATATATATATATATATATATATATATATATATATTTGTTAAAATTGTATATGTGGTGACTCGACGAAAGATGGTGTATTTGAAAAAATATTAGAGAATGGTATTCGGTTGCAAGTTTTTCTAGAAGAACATTAAGAAAGGTAACTCTAATAATTATACTGAATATGAGTTTTTTCAAGGAAGTCCTAGAGAAGAGTGATGAAAAGTGACACTTATACACTTCGCTAGAGAAGCTCTGAAGGAGAGTGATGGAAAGTGACACATATGTATTTTGTAGAGGAAACTTTCAAAAAAAGTAGTAGAAAGTGATATTTATGTATTTCACATAAAAGATTTTAAGGAATGTAATAAAAAATGACACTTATATACTTCGTTGTAAAGCTCTTATCGAAGATGGGGAGTAAACCATATCCATTAGATTTGTGAGAAGCAAGAATAATGATTGCTCAAATGGTTAATTGTTGTTGTTTAGTTGCGAGCAAGAGTTACAACAAAAATTTAGTTGGTGATGGTGAGATCATTGATGGTTATATCATATGTTGTGATGATATGTTTTGGACAATTGTGCATGACATGTTTTGTGGTCGCGTAAAACAAATGGTGTAATTGTATGGTGAAACACCATGTTATTTAAGGTTTGTGTGAGTTATTATTATTGTTGATGTATATTATTTCGATGATATTTCAATGTTTTGTTAGTTCACCCTAGACTTGTCATGTGACTATAATAATAGTACTTTTATACAGGAGCGTACGTTAATGCAGTTGTACAATATTCACTACAAAAATATGTAATTTTAGATGAGGTTTATTCCTTGAGGTTATAATAACCTCCGGTAAATAATAATAAATAATAGGTATGGTGGAGGTTTTGAGAACCGTATTTAAGTATCAGGGGTTTTTTGATGAACCCCTGGAAAATTTTTATCT
>Ga0209589_1009495_pt1 | contig 14637 bp, 5 predicted proteins | sample CowpeawhiteBW_FD_187525 | JGI IMG/M metagenome (GOLD analysis project Ga0209589, IMG submission 187525) | Root nodule microbial communities of legume samples collected from California USA - Cow pea white BW (SPAdes) (version 2) | ecosystem: Host-associated > Plants > Roots > Nodule | place: USA... | reverse complement strand
TTTTTTTTTTTATATATATATATATATATATATATATATATATATATATATATATATATGTGTGTGTGTGTGTGTGTGTGTGTGTGTGTGAGAGAGAGTGAGTGAGAGAGAAAGCACACCACCTAATATACATGAGAGAACACACTACATAATTAATCAAATTTGTTACATCTAAGAAAAAAAAAAAGTCGTAAAAAAAGAAGAAAATTAAGCCATCTTCAAGATTTATAAAAGATTCTTAATTAGCCTTTAATTAGCCTTTAGATGACATGTGTCCTAATTCAAAAGTTAATATGAGAAATTTTCAACTTGAATGTAATAAGGGTCAAAAGGTTTGGTATAAAGGTTTGTCAACTAAGAAGAAAGAATGGGAAGAAATTTTAGGAGAAAAAGACCATCCTTTTCTCTAACAATGTGACAATCTAATTAGATATACATTGTTCACTTATGAAAGACAAAATTTATAACAGTATGCAATGTAGATAAATAAGATTGGTTTTACGGGTTTAGAATAAAAAATGGTAGGAGAAATTATAAGTTCAACTCTCTCCAATAATAAAAAAACCAACAACTAATATTTTTTGATAAAAAAAAAAAAAACATTGCTCCCTAATGGAAGACGAATGAATGTAATATTGAGTCTTGTGTTTGTTAGATACATAAAGTGTCAAATGGGACATCAATAAGCTATATCATCATAGAAAGGTTCCCCTATAGTAAATGAAACTTTCTTGGCATTGTTAGCAAGAGTAGATGTTAGTCTGCATTCTAAAAGTCTCGTTCCAACTAACAATTCTAATGCATATTTCTTTAGAAGGGGTTATCTTTTTTATTTAACAGTTTGTCCATCATGAAAACGGTTTAATCGAAGGTAAGGCCAAGTGACTGGAAGAACATTGCACATTGTGTGATGTTTGATGTGACCCTAAAAATTTGAAGGACTGAGTGCCTCTAATGTCTTGTCGTACTCATAATTGTATGAGGTCTACAAGGTGAACAATCTTTAGTCAATAGAATAATGCAAGCAAGAGAAATCAGCAAAATGAATTTGTAACTTTAGAAAAAAATATTGACTTTGTGAGTTGGGTACATGGCTTCAATGCTAAACTCATCTATTATCAGTGGACTACTCGAGTGGCTCCTACAATGAGAGCATGTTGCCTCTTGTCCGTCGATGGAATAATTGGAATCAAACATTTAGGATCTCTTCTTTAAACATTTAATAGTCGACTTAACTTTAGTACCATATAAGAAAATAGCAAAACAAAATATAACAAATATAACAAAAAGAACAAAAGGTAATGTAAGAAAAAAAAAAGTTATGTGAAAACTTTTGGTATGTTTCTCACTCTATTAGAGTAAAATAATGAACCCCTAATATACATAAGAGAAGACGCACCACACAACTAATCAAATTTGTTACATCCTAACCAATAAAAAAATAACAAAAGAAAAAGATTTAGACAATCTTTAAAATTATAGAAGATTCATTCTCAACAGATACATCCTTTTCTTTTAATATTTCGTTTAAATTTTAACAGACTCAAAATTTAACATTAATAAATTAATTGTCGAATTGAGTTTCTAACTATTTTCATTCGTGTTTCTTAATATGCCTACGAGTGAATTTTCCCGTATCAAATATTGAAATATTTAATATAACACTTGAGTTAATTTTATCAACTCTAAATTGACTATAGAAAAAAAAGTAATTCTTCTTTTAAATTTAATGAGATATTTATCAAAAACATCCATCATATGGCAACTATATTTTTTGGTTTACGTGATGCCATGTTATACTGTTGTTTGCAACTAATAGCAACTTTTTATTTGCGAACATGAGCAAAATAACACATTAGAAAAGTTCAACTCATTGATGTTTAGTTTGCTTACTTCAAATATTTTTTAATTATGTTTTGTTTCACCGTATAGAGAGATCAATCCAAACACTTATTCCTAAGTCATATATTTATTCTAAAAGAAATACCAACGCCAACAAAAGAAAGAAGTATTTTTGAAAGAAAAAAAAAAGTTTATTATACATGTAAATGCAATTTTTCATTCATAACTGGTTTTTTTTTTTTTATTGTTGTTAACTAAATATTTTCATCTATCATAGGTTAGTATAACGATTATAGGAATCGAAATTACGTTTTCATTGATATAAAAAAATGAAAAATATTATTCATTTGACTTAAAAATATAGAAATTATAGGTCTGCTATCCAAATCAAAGTACACAGTTTAAATCAAACCTATTTTATTTTGCATATATTTAAGTATCACATTCCTCAAATATATAAACTAGAACACAAATAGTGTTGCCAAAATGGCCGGTTCCAAATATTGCTTAAGGTGTCAAAATTTAAAGATGCTAATTCTAATTGATGAGATGGTAAAGCTGAACGACACGATCGAGATGAGAGTGATTTGAGGATTGGGGGAGTTTGCTAGAAAATGGAATGTAGAAACTATAAAATTCATTCAATATTTGTAGTAATAGTTCATAATTGGCTATAAGAAGCCAAGCCAAGCCAAGCCAGGGCAGGCCAAAAGAGACATACTGCTATACTATTTTGTCGCCAAAAAAAACCCACTCTCAGACAAGTTTAAATTTTGAAAAAAAACAAAAATACATGTGAAGCCCCATGCAGTGGATAGAATCTTATTTAAATGCTGCTGGTGTGCATATGCTAAATAATCAGTAGGGTTCCACCGGGGCTCTGAATTTGGAACCAGCATAAACAGCACCTGAACCGAGCTCCTCCTCAATCCTCAGAAGCTGCAAAACACACCAAAGAAAGCTAAATCAAACACTTCAACTTAATATAACAGGTAAGCTCTCTACATCCATTTTATATTACCTTCTTTTTTTAGTGTGAAATAATGTCACTTAAGATATTTCTGAAAGTTCCGTTTCAATACAAGATTCGTATAAGTGACATGATAAGTTCACAAAAAGTAAAATAAGACCCTATTGTAACTGTTGTATTCTTGTATTGGAGATGGCGTAAGGTATTGTAATCACTATATATTCAGGCCGTGGAACAAAAAAGACTTTAATAAGGTTTGTAATTTTTACCTGATTGTACTTGGCAAGCCTTTCAGATCGGCAGGGAGCTCCGGTCTTGATCTGGCCCTGTTTGATATTGACGTAGCATGATTAAATTATATCAGCGTGTATGCTAAATGTTCATATTTTAAAATTCAGACACAATTTGTCCGCAAAGGTTCACTACTAAAACAATGAAGAACCTTAACAAACGATTTTAAAAAAACTTCTGAGTACTTACTGTTGCTAACCCAACTGCGAGGTCTGCGATGAAGGTGTCCTCAGTTTCACCACTGCAGCATACAAAATGAAACACATTAGTTTGCACTTAGAAAGAGTAATACAATGTAAGAAAAAAAAACAGAACAAATGCATACAAGGGGGAAAATGAACATTCATTACCTTCGGTGGCTAGTCATGACACCCCAGCCAGCTTTCTTAGACATTCTCACAGCTTCAATACTTTCGGTTACACTACCAATTTGATTCACCTAAAATTGGAAGTATAAAAATGAAAATTTCTTCTTAAAGTGGATAAACAAATTTTCAGATTAAAAAGATATTTAAATAACACGGTAGTCTAAAATTCGATCCTATAGCATATGAAAAAAGATTTTACCTTCAAAAGAAGGGCGTTGCAAGCCTTCTCCTTAATTGCTTTCTCCACGCGCTACATTGTTAATAACAAAGACAATAATGTCAAAATGATACGTGCTTGCAGTACATAGATCACAAATTTGGAGTTAATAACGCATACCTTGGGGTTGGTCACGAGGAGATCATCACCAACAATCTGCACTTGCTGACCAATTTCACCTGTTAATTTTGTATAGGTCTCCCAGTCATCCTGATCAAATGGATCCTCAATAGACACAATTGGATAATCTGTCACAAATGATTTGTACACATTCTTTAAGCTGTCTCCTGAGATTTTCTGCGATCCATCATTATTCTGCAACAAGGTAGTAGAACGTTATCTAGCTAAAGCGTTTGACAACCTCCTCCTTAATGGCGGAAAAATGAAAATTTAAGAAAAACTGGGAAAAGGTTCGTAAGATATCAACCTCTTCCTTGAAGTTCAAGTCATATGTTTTGTCCTTGCTATTGAAAAATTCTGAAGCAGCAACATCCATACCAATTACAACCTGTGAGGATAGAAATTAGTAAGCCATATGTTAAGGTGCTAAATTAGATTCAGTAGACAGAGATTCAACCTTTCCAGTGTAACCAGCTTGGGAAATGGCAGTCTTCAGAAGCTCAAGCCCTTCTTTGTTTTCCTAAAAAAATAAACAAACGTGATTTGGTGAGATAAAATTGTATTGAACTAGATGATAAGAATAACTGACGTCATGTAACAGAAAAAATCATGTAACAAAAAATTATAGTTGTTCACACATCTTAGGAATGTTACATTGCAAGATATTGGTATATACGAAAACATAAATCAAGCAGCTAAATGCAAGCAAGAAAATAATATAGTACTTTTAAATAATTACAAGATCAATAAAACTAAAACTAGCCGGTTAAAACCTGGATGTTAGGAGCAAAGCCACCTTCATCACCCACGTTAGTAGCATCCTGTCCGTACTTCTTTTTAATCACAGCCTGTAAGATAAACACGTCAACATCTTAATTCATGACCATGAATGTTAATTCTTTCATCCATTTTGTGTTTCTGTTTTTCCTTTTGTGAAAAAAAAAAAAAAAAAGTTAGGAAGAAAGGACTGTAACCTTTAGGTGATGATATACTTCTACGCCCATTTTCATTGCTTCTTTGAACGAAGATGCCCCGACTGGGAGAATCATAAATTCCTATAAAAGAGGACACAAGGTACGTATTTCAATCAGAAATTGTCCCTGTTCAACTATTGCATTAAATAGACATTACCTGCATAGCTAGTTTATTTCCTGCATGTGAACCTCCATTGATAACATTGAATGAAGGAACTGGCAACACCAAAGTCTTGTTTCCAGCCAGATTAGCAATGTGCTGAAAATTAAAACAATAAAAAAACACATATAATAAGATCACAAGATTCACATATAAGAGTTATTATTACCGAAAAACCTCACATACCTTGTACAGAGGAATTTTATTCACTTCAGCACCAGCCTTACAGACAGCAAGTGACACTGCCAGAATAGCATTGGCACCCAGCTGAAAATGTCAACATATCGCAAAACTAATTAGCATAAAATGAACGCCCAATACAGCTATATAAGATGCAGTCACCGAACTCAATAATTCAAACGAAATCATGTAGCGATACCTTCTGCTTGCACCACCCCCACTCGTTAACAGTTCCATCAAGCTGCTGTACCATGTAATTGTCAAGTTCAGTCTGCTTGGTTGGGTCCTGTAAAGACAAAAAACAAATAACAAATTAAATCAAATTTCCACCATTAATATGTTCCTAACAATATTCCACAAGTCCAATTTTAAGCTGCATAATACCTTCCCAACCAGAGCAGGTGCTATAATTGTGTTCACATTCTCCACAGCCTACGCCAAGGCAAATATGAGGTATTATTATCAGATACAACACATCATAAACGACAAAAAAAAGTAAATGCAAAAAGTTATTGACTATCATTTTTGCATTCTTTTCGTCAAACGACCTTGTAAATACATAAAAATGAAACAACAGAATATCAAACGTCAAGCACCTTGTTAACACCTTTACCGAGGTAGTCCGAGCCTCCATCCCTCAATTCCAGAGCCTCATAAACACCTTCACAGAAAGCAAAACGAGTAAGGCACACCACTTTCAGAACTACCAACCCATGCCGCAACCATATGAAACGAACCGTGAAACAGATAAACATGAACATAACATGCAAAACCTTCGCATTCGACTTCTAGAAAATCAACTACCACACTACAGACCCAACAATCCCTGGTCGGTACGATAATGACGCTTCAAACAGAACGAGACAAGCAATATCTCACAAGAACAGCGAACATACAAACACATTTCCTTCTATTGAACAAACACCGATCATTTACCTGTTGAAGCACCGCTAGGCACGGCGGCTCTGGCGAAGGTTCCATCGCTGAGTGTAACGTCAACCTGATAACAACAAACGGCATTCAGAATCCACAACAGCTTCGCATAAACCAGTCTCGTAACAAAAATAGAAACAAATCATCTAGTAACACCAAAACAGAATGTGGATCATATTCCCGCACATTTTCTCAACGTCCAAACAGTAACAAACCGCTTTCATAATGTAGAAATAAAAGCTTCGCTTAAACCATTCCGTAAAAATACAGGATGCAAGTGATGTAACGAATCAACGTTCTCTATGTAAAACCGAAAATGGAACGTAAATTAATTTTCTCTCCTTTCCCGCACATTTTCTCAGTTTCCAACAGAAAACGACAAAAGCGAATGGCGAAAGAGAGTCAACGGAGAGAAACTCACTTCGACGGTGGGATTTCCACGGCTGTCAAAGATCTGGCGAGCCTTAACGACCTTGATTGTTGCCATTGCAGTGTTACTCTTTCACAGTTTAGAATTTTCCGAGCGTCGCTGTGATTTTCAGAGAAAGTGAGGAAGCAGTGTGAATAATGTACGAGAGCGATTGGTTCATTTATAAAGGGGGCTGGTACGTGGCGACGGTGGAGAGACGTTGAACATAGACCGTTGATCGTGAGAAATAGAAGAGTGACGTGTACGGCTGAGATGGTTTATGTGGGGCATCACGAGACTCTTGCTTCGATGCGAGTGGGTCCCTAAAGCACGCAGAGAGGAATATGCTGAATGCTTCAGCTCCCTTTCTAGGTGCCGAGGTTCTCGAAAACGTTGAATCAATGAAAAGCAAAACTACCTTTGAAAATTTTTAACATTACTTTTCAGTAATATTTTAACATGGTTCAGAAAATAATATTAAAATTTAATGTAAGAACTTATTTTAGTAATGAGAAGAGAACTCTTTTATTATTAGTTTCTTTTAAAAATAAAGCCTGTTAAAATAGCAATTACTTTTTCTAGCATATATTATTAATTGTATTTAATTGTTACAGGTGCTTTTTTGTATGAATATAGGTTTGTGTTTATGGTTTTCTTACATGGCCTAGGTGGTTGATTTGTGATATTCAAGGTCGTAACGTAGCCAACAGTTTCGCATTCTAGTTTCTAAAACTAGAGGCAGTGTTTGATAGTTTTTTCTCTAAGAGAGTTCATGGTTAGAAATAATTAACTGTGGTGAACTAATTAGGCACTAGTTACAACAATAATAATGATTACCACTAGTGAAATAAAAAACATTATTAACCAAAGTTTTTTGCTTTTATGCAGCCCTTATGTAACAATGCGAAATTGAACCCACACGTAAAAAAGGTAAGATAATGTTTGGTCTAACTGAATAGAGAAATGTTAGGGAAATTGCATACATTCTAACACATTCTTTTAGAATAAGCTATAAAGGTATATTCAAAATTTTCTTGAATTACTATTTTAATGTCAATTCTCACCAATTTGAAGGCTTGGGTTTGTAATGGGCCAAGAATAATGGTAGTTATCCATTTCTTTTTACACCCACGTTGCTTTCATCTACATTTATGGGGGTGCTTAAAGGATCAAACTACCCCTTACTGCAGCCACCACTTACCATAGCCCTCCATAGCTGATCCATTATTGTTGCTGTTACCATTCATGAATGTTATTTATGGGCTTAAAAAAAAAGTACTTCAAATTGTATACGTTGGAAATCGTAAAACGATTAAGATAAAGTATTTACTATTGAATTCAGAGCTAACATTGTAAGGTAACAAGGATTTTAACGTAAAGAGAGTAAATGCTGTGTATATCTTGACAGACGTAAAACTTGTTATTCAACGTAAAAGCAGATAGCGTTTTTATACAGAGAGAGTAACTGTTATAACAGAAATAACAGAAACTGAACAAACTGAATATAGTTTTGGTTTTACACCTTACAACATTCCCCCTTAAACCAAACTAGATACATCTACAACACCAATACTCTCTCTTAGAAACTTGAACCTTGCATGCTTCAAAGCTTTAGTCAGAATGTCCGCAAACTGCACTTCTGATTTACAATGTTCCACTACCAGTTTTTCATTTGAAACTTGCTCTCTGATAAAGTGAAACCTTGTTTCGATGTGTTTGCTCCTTCCGTGGGAGGTGGGGTGTTTTGCCAGGTTTATGGCTGATTGATTGTCAACCAATAACTTCAGTTTGCACCTCTGATTTATTCCTCGTTCTTTCAACAGAGAACACAGCCAGATTGCTTGGCAAGCAGCTTCAGATGCTGCTATGTATTCAACTTCACATGATGAGAGTGTCACTACTGGTTCCTTGGTAGAACTCTACGAGATAGGGGTCTTTCCCAAGAAAAACACGTATCCAGTAGTGCTTCTCCGGTCAGTTCTGTCACCACACCAGTCTGCATCTGGATATCCTACTAGCTCTTCATTTCCTCTGGACAGAAGCACCCCAAACTGCTCAGTCCCGTGCAAATACCTCATGATGCGTTTCACGGCCAACAAGTGTGATATTTTGGGGTCTTGCATGTACCTACTGACAACCCCAACGCTGAAACTCAAATCTGGGCGAGTGTTACACAGATACCTCAGGCTTCCTACAATGCTTCTATATACTGCAGGATTTACCCCCTCTTCATCAGGGTTGTGTTCTAGCTTCATACCAGTTTCAGCAGGTGTGATGGCTGAATTGCTTTGCTCCATACTGAATTTCTTCAGCAAATCACGAGCGTACTTTGTTTGGTGCATGATTACCCCAGATTTTGTTTGTGTGAACTCAATGCCGAGAAAGTAACTCAGCTTTCCGAGATCATTCATCTCAAATTCCTTCATCAGCTCTGCTTTGCATGATTCGATGCACTCCTCACTGCTGCTGGTAATTAAGAGATCATCCACATACAAGCAGATGACGATTCTGCTGCCATTTGTATTCTTCACATACACTCCATGTTCTGATATGCACTTCATGAATCCAATTCCATCAAAGAATTTGTCAATCCGTTTGTTCCAAGCTCTTGGAGCTTGTTTTAACCCGTATAAAGCCTTATTAAGCTTATATACTTTGTGCTTATCAGTCTCCTGCACAAAGCCAATGGGCTGCTGCACATATACTTCTTCCTCTAAGGGACCATTCAGGAATGCAGATTTTACATCTAGTTGGTGCAGACTCCAATTCTCGTTAGTTGCCAAAGCCACTACTAATCTGACCGTTTCAATTCTCGCTACTGGTGCATAAACCTCTCCATAGTCTATACCAGCCTTTTGCAAGAAATCTTTTGCCACAAGCCTGGCCTTGTGCCTCACAATTTCACCACTAGCATTCACCTTGACTTTGTAAATCCATTTGAGAGCAATGGGCCTTTTGTTCAGAGGCAACTCTACCAACTCCCAGGTGTTGTTTCTTTTAATGGAGTCAATCTCCTCCTCCATTGCACGCCACTAGTGACCATCCCGTGCTGCCTCCTCAAACGTGATTGCTTCTGATTCAGCAATTAGTGCAGAATGCACTAAACTCCCGTCAGAGGTCACAACAGTATCGTGGGTGATATCATAGTCTTGAAGATATGATGGTGGTTGTGATCTTCGTCCTGATTTCCTCACGACTAAATCAGTGATGTTTTTATCTGCAGTTTCTTCTTCATCTAAAATGATTTTTGGAGCGTTGGTGTCTTCCGTGCTTGCCACTGTCCAGTCCCAGCTAGATGACTCATCCACATACACATCTCTGCTAGTGGACACGTGCTTTGAATTGGGGTCATATAATTTGTAGCCACCTGTCTCATGGTAGCCGATCAGCACTTGGGGTGTGCTTCTGTCATCCAGCTTTCTTCTTAAAGCATCAGGGACGTGTTTGTAGCAGAGAGACCCGAATATCTTGAGGTGTGAGATGTCAGGTTTGACACCTGTCCAGGCTTCCTCAGGTGTCATCAACTCCAGTCTTCTTGTTGGTGAACGATTCAGCACATATGTTGTTGTACTTGCTGCTTCCCCCCACAGGAACCTTGGGATATTCTTGGTTTTCAGCATACACCTAACCATGTTAAGCAAGGTCCTGTTTCTTCTTTCTGCAGCTCCATTATGTTAAGGAGTGTATGGAGGAGTGAACTCATGGACAATCCCTTCCTTCTCACAGAATTCCCTGAACTCTGTTGCTGTGTATTCCCCTCCTCCATCAGACCGTAGAACCTTGATGCTACTCCCACTCTGTCGTTCCACCATATTTTTGAATCTTTTAAACACTGACAACACTTCACTCTTTCTTTTGATTAGATAGATCCACATTTTTCGAGTAAGATCATCTATGAACGTGAGGATATACCTGTTCCCACTAGGCGTTTCTTCTTGCATAGGACCACAGACATCTGAGTAAACAACTCCTAGTTTCTCAGTGGCTTTCGTAGGGACGAATTCTTTGAACTTTGGCCTAGTCTGTTTGCACTGTATGCATTCTCTACACACCTCTTCTGGAATCTTGATCGGTGGAAGCCCATTGACCATTTCTTTCGCACTTAGAGTTGATAGGTGTTGGAAATTCAGATGCCCAAACCTGTTGTGCCATATCCACTCATCCTTGTTCACTGCTGTAGCTAGACATTGGTGTTTTCGCGTATTCATTGCAATACGAAAGGTTCTGTTCTCCGAGAGATCTGCATGCACAACTAGTCTCTTCGATTGGTCGTAAACATTTAGACCATTCTCCTTCATTTCCATCAAGAAACCTTTCTGCAACAATTGTCCAAGACTGAGGAGGTTTGTCTTTAAACCTGGTACATACAGAACACCATCAATCACTACTTCTCTGCCTTCTGAATCTTGTAGTACCACTCGACCAATGCCTTCTGAATTTAGGCTGCTATCATCCGCAAACCTAATCTTCCCCTGCGAAGAATCATCAAGTTTGATAAACCAATCACGTCTACCAGGAAGCTATTTCCTCTGAATCTGCGCTACTGGTTTTGGCCATAAGCAACACCACATCAGAATCAGAAGAGGCTGCGTCTTGGGCCAAGTTAGCTTGATTCTTTGGTCTATTCTTGGCACCTTCACCATACCAACATTCACGAGCAAAATGCCCAAGCTTCTGGCAGTTATAACACTTCAATTTTTTTTTCCACTCCTTATCATCCTTTCCTTGTCTTTTCTGATCTTTTCCATTCTTGGATTCATCTTCAGATTTATCTTCTTGTTTCTTGCGGTGCTTTCCTTCTTTCTTGAAGCTTTTTGCCTTTGTCTTGTAAGTTGTTCTGACCTGTAACGCCTGTTCTTGGCAGTGTTTACGATCATCCATCCTAAACTCGTGTGCTTCCAGAGAGTGTTGGAGTTCCTCTATCTCCAGTGTCGCAAGATTCTTTGTTTCTTCTATAGTTATCACTAAATTGTCAAATTTAGGAGGAAATGACCTTAATACCTTGTGTATTACGTGTTGTTCTGACACTTTATCGCCACAGCATTTCATCGCATTCACCAGTTCTTGAATTTTGTTCAAGTATTGAGCTACTGTCTCGCTGTCCTCCATCATCAGAAATTCAAACTTCCTTTTTAACGCTTGCAGCTTCACTGTCTTGTGCTTATCATCACCATATGTCTTGATCAATATTTCCCAAGCCTCTTTTGTTGTCTCAGCTTGCGAAATCTTGTTAAAGATTTGTGAATCTACACATTGGTACAACAAGAACCTTACTTTGCCGTCCAACTTCTGCTGCAGCCTATAATTCTTCTTGTCTTCGTCTGTAGCTTTGCTGCTAAGTTCTCCAAGACCCGTTTCAATTATTTCTGCCACATCTTGGAACTGAAACACAGCCTTCATCTTTATCTTCCAAACATCTTACCATCAAAGATTGGTAAGCCTCCTTGTATGATGCTTCCACTTCCGGCCATCTTGATTCTGAAAACTCCTCAGACTTTTGCACACTTCGTGACACCTTTCACTTTTGAAGATTGTGCTACGTTCCTGGCTGTGCACCACTTCTCTACGATGCTCTTCTTTATACAGACGAACAACTACACAGGCGAACCTATGCTCTTGATACCATATTGAATTCAGAGCTAGCAACGTAAAGTAACAAGGATTTTAACGTAAAGAGAGTAAACACTGTGTATATCTTGAAAGACGTAAAACTTGTTATTCAACGTAAAAGCAAATAGCGTTTTTATACAGAGAGAGTAACTGTTATAACAGAAATAACAGAAACTGAACAAACTGAATATAGTTTTGGTTTTACACCTTACAACATTTACAATATATAAATATACACAAATCGATTTTGTGTATTTGAATTATGTTTATAATTCACTCTTAACTTATATCAATGAAATGGGTTAGAGTGCATATGTTGGAAAGCCAATTTACAATACATAATAACGGTGTTATGTATTTTGATAAACTTAAAGTTAATTTTTTATCCATATAAACTAAAAGTTGTATTTTACTTTTGAATTGTGTGGTGTAAAAGTCATTTTTTATTTTTAGATTATACAATCCAAAAGTTATTTATTTTCATAAAAACTTTAAGATTGTATGATCTTATATAAGCTTTTGGATTACATAATTTACAAATTTAAAAAATAATTGTGCGATCTACAAACTTTTTTTTTTTCATGCAAAGATTGATTTCCATCAAACCTGAAAATGATTTTTGAAGTCAAAAAAAAAAAAAAATTGAACTACACATTCTAAAATTTATTTTTAAGATCAAAGTAGGGATTTTTGTATTTATAGGGCGTAAAAGAAAAATATGGGGTGCCTAGATAGCTTTATATTCTAGGTCAATTCAGTTTTTCTTTTTCGCGTTTAAATTGGTTTCTATTTTGTTAAATATGTTCAAATATTTTGAAAATGCTAAAATATTTACGTATACTATAAGAAAACTCAGATAATAAAAAATTTTAGTGACTAAATATTGTAATTACTATAGTGATCATTTTAGATATCAATTTACAAAATAAAAAATTATTTATTACTTAAATAATCAATATTATGAAAAAAATAATAATTGGTCGTTAGATTGATCACTAATTAATTAAAAACTAATTTAAAAACTATTTTTTTAGCCAAAACCTTGTCAATTAATGTTTAGTGACCAAATTATAAACTAATATATTTGATAGTCAAAACCTTAGTATCAAAATTTTAGAGACCAGTTATAATTTTTTTATTCATAATAGTGATTATTTTGGTAACCAATAATTCTTTATTTTGTAAATTACTATCTAAATTGTTCACCATAATAATTAACAATTTTCGGTCATTAAAATTAATTGTTAATGAGTAGGGATGGCAACAGGGCATAGCGGGGACGGGTTTCGCTATCCCATACCCATCCCCGCATAAAAAAATCATCCTCATCCCCATACCCAAACCCAACAGGTATCAAACTTTTGTCTCATCCCCATTCCCACCGGGTAACGGGTATAATCTCGTACTCATACCCGTACCCGTGTTCTAACTACTTCAATATTAATTTTTATAAAAGAAAATAAATTACGGTAAAAAAAAACATAATATTATCAAATATTCAATATTAAGAAGATGATTGTTTCTTCCATATCAAATACTTTGAAATAAATTATAATTGTTTACATTTTATATTAGAATACCAAATAAAATTTCATGAGAACCAAAACATTTATTAAATTTGTAAACTACAACATTGATGAACTTAGTTGATAAAAATAAAAAATATTTCAAAAATATATAAAAGGAAAACAAATATTCAAATTAAAATATATTTTAAATGTTTGTTTACTTCAATTTTTTAAATTCTAATGAATCTCTTTTTTATACACTAATAAAAGTTATAATACATCACTCGATCAAAATGACACAAAGAACAAATAATAAACATAATAATAAATTTTTGACATAGATTTTGTATCTTTTGAACTTCAATATATATTGGATAGTGACAAAAAAATATTCATAGCAATTACATTAAATTTTTATATTGTAGTAAATAAAAGTTATTTATACAATTAAAGTGGAAAAATTTACAGTATGATTAATAATGAGTTATAAAATAACAAATAATTAGATAGAATATATCGCAATATTATTCTACATGATGAAAATAAACAATAAATAAAAATATTAAAAAACTAACAAATGTGTGTTTTAGAAATAATTTGAGATACTATTGAAAGAATTCGCACAAAGGAAATCAAATGTATAATTAAGGTATGATAAGATGAAAAATACCTTAGAGAACTAATTATTAAATTATGTTTGAAGTGGTTAAAATTAAATAGAAATATCATTAAATTACAAATAAACTAGTAATTAAATTGGTCACTAAATCAAGTACCGATTCGATCATTGAATCGGTCACTAATTTAGTCATTGATTCAAACAATAAATCAACTACTACCACCAATAACGAAAAATAGTGAATGATATGGGTTACTGACTAAATCAATCACCATTTCATGTTTTTCATGTAGTGAATTATCATATACTATTCCTAAATATATATATATATATATATATATATATATATATATATATATATATATATATATATATATATATATATATATATATATATATAATTTTAACCACTTCAAACATAATTTAAAGTGAAAAA
>Ga0209589_1009494_pt1 | contig 14638 bp, 6 predicted proteins | sample CowpeawhiteBW_FD_187525 | JGI IMG/M metagenome (GOLD analysis project Ga0209589, IMG submission 187525) | Root nodule microbial communities of legume samples collected from California USA - Cow pea white BW (SPAdes) (version 2) | ecosystem: Host-associated > Plants > Roots > Nodule | place: USA... | reverse complement strand
ATTTTTAACGTTAGATTAAAATGTCCCTTGGTTAAAAAAGAAATATATAAACATAAAATTAGAAGAGAATAAAAGTATTAATTACATATACTATTTTTTACTATATTAAATAAAAAGTTTATTGTAAGCGAGAACTTTTCCAATATTCAAATAAATTGACAAAGTTTTCGGAAACAATGTGTGAAACTCTAAATTCGTGTTAACTAATTTTTTATCTCTAGAATTTCATGATTTTCTTATTCGGTCTTAGTTCATTTTATTCTTTTGAAATGACTCTTCTATAAAAAAAACGATTTGGTGTAAAGAAAAGAGTAATTAAAAATTAAGAACGTTTGAGAAATAAATAAAAATGTTAAATGTAGCGGTGACAGAAGACAGGTGAGAGTGATTACGTGGCGTATTTTTAGTGGATCCTTATGAGTTGGAAATTTGTCGAAGAAGATGTGGCAAAGTTGAATGTGATTGGGACCAATGTATAAGTAATTAGGTGATCTGGCACCAACGTTGGCGTTCTCAGAGACAGTGACCACAGTAACATGATTTGATGTCACATAACTACATGTTTTCGGTTCTCTTATCAAACATTCTTATATGTCACAATAGTTCTATAGATTGTTATGAAAGTTCACCTCATAGTTTAGCATTAAAAGGCTTTTTTTAAAAAAGTAAAAAGGACTAATATTTGTTGGTAAAAATGTTTTTTTTATACCACATCAATGTCATAATAAAATAATGGGTTAATTTTAATATAGTAACTTTTTCCATTTAAATTTTAGTTATATATATTCATTTTTAAAAGATATAATAAACTATAGTTTTTACATCAATTATTTAAAAATTAATGTAAAATATAAAATGGTGTTATTTTTTAAGATTTTTTTTATTGAATGTATATTAATTAATGTGAAATCATATTGTAAAATATTTTGAAGTTTTTGTGAGCGTTATATTACCGTGAAATCATTTTTTTTTTAATTACTGTTTTTATTTTGTATAAGGATCTTAAAAGTTAACAAGTTAAATTGGTAAATTAAATTGAAAATCACGAGACAATTTATATAAGTAGTTTTTCTTTTATGGATATGGATCAATACAAAAATTAGTTTATATCTTGCATATTGAAACAGAAGGTAAACATATAGGTGTTAAAATAGACCATTAACTTTATGTTGTTAATTAATTAATTTTAAATTTATATGTCAAGTTGAGATTGAGATCCAAATTGGCTTGAGATTTTATGTATTTTGAATAGAACTGTTTAACATGTTTGTCTCTATTGTGATATTCAATTTGTACCAAGAAATAAAGGAAAGTCCATCAAGTTTTTATGAGAAATTCATACCATTTAAATTGTTATTTAACTAAACTTTTTTTATGTTAAGTTACACTTGACGAGTGAACTTTAATTTGTATTATTTATATAAAAAAATTACTTAAATTTGGTTGGGATTTATAAAGACACTTGAAATTATGAATTAATTAATAATTCAATTATATTTAAACATTCTTTTGCTAATAAGAAAGGACTAACACATGCCTCAAATTTTGAGGGATGGCAATTTATAATGTGGATTTATTTGGGTATATGCCTAAAAGACCACGCCACCTCAGGTTGAAACTTAAGCTCCACCTACACAAAACCCTAATTTCAAATCACAAGTCACCAAGAAAATGAGGATGGAAAGATATTTCAAAATCTATAAATACCTTTTGAATTTTATAATCTGAAATTCATTAATTAAAAAAAAAAGCTGTACGTATAACTTATTTTTTTTTTTTTATAATTCTATAATGAGGAATTTGGGGTTTTTGAATTTATGGAGGTGCAGAAAGAAAAAAGGGTGATGCAGGAAGAAACAGCCCACCTCATATACCTAACTCTAATTAATATGATACATTAAGTTTCATTGTATACAAGACTTATAGATTTCGATTTGTGTACTTTTCGTTTTGATTTCTAAATGAATATTTCATTGTTATAGATTTAATAAAAAAATATGAAAATAAGTAACAAAAGTTATTAATTGTGTATTACTTAAGTGAAAAATGACTTTCTTCATAGGATAGACAAGCCTTAAAAAAAAAAAGATGTACGTACACAATATAAGTAATTCTATATCAAATTAATTGGGGAATGAATTGAAGTTTTATAAATTCAAGTAACATGTTTGAAAAGTATAATCCAATGTTTTACAATTATAATTAGGGATCACAAATGAACTTATTTATGTAAGTATTCAAATTTATCTCAATGGAGAATCTATATATTGAGTATTTTAAATTAAGTATATATGAGATAGGAATGAATATGTATACATTTTTCCATCCTATTCTTATATCAATCTTAATACTCTACTCCGTCATATTCATTATTGTGCTAAATTACTAAAACATTTTTAGTTTATTAAATAATCTAACAAATTTACTCTAACTTTTTATTTAGTCTATATAGCTCGATAACTTACTCCTAAAACAAACACTTGATTCCTTTACTTTTTTTAAAAAAATTATTTGACTTTAATTCAATTATGATTTGTTTCATTTGAATATGAAATACTTGATAATATTGTAGATTTTATGTTTTGTTTAAAATTATTATTTAATTAATATTTATGGATATATAAACACAGATAAATGTATATATGACGGAGACAATATATATGAGATAAAAGTTTGATATTTATTTGGTAAGAAAATGGAAATAAGGAACTCAAGAAAAGAGATGAGAGAATGAAACTGGCCACTACCTGAACATTTTCAACTACAATCTCCAAAGTTATAATCGGTTGTGGATAGAAAACATCAAAATCTTAGGATTAAGCAAAGAGATGAATATTATAGAGCAATACATAGTTTAAACATTCAAACGCAAACTACTGAATGATAAATTGCATAATAACATGCATGTGCAGAAGAAGTTCACCGTTTACGTTTGTGAATGCATTTAGTGACAGTCCAAACAAATAGTCGCAGACAAAGAACAAGAGTGACGAGTCCTAGGAGTGAAAACCAAATGTAAATGACTTTATTAAACATGGTATTAGTGGTGTACCAGACAGGATAAGGTGTGACCATTTCTGCACCAACCATGTAGGTCAAAGTGAGGCTGGTCATGGTGATGCACGTGCCTATTGACAGAAGCCACGTGAAAAATCTGTGATTCAGAGGGAAGCCACTCACAAGCAAGAGACACACCGCTAAGGATGAAACGAAGCATATAGTGTTCCACAGAAGGAATCTGATATACTCATCTGGGAAAACTACAGCAAGAACTGCTTCTCCAGGGCATGGATTATTACCTTGTAACTTTTCTGGGCATTTCACGTTTCCTGTCTCTGTCGCTGGTCTAACACCACCTGGTGGATTAATGGCAGTTTGAAAGGTCATGGTTGTGATTATTGTAGCAGCTAAACTCAGATTCCCCCTCATGTCCTTCAACCATTCGTCTTTGTTCTTGTTTGCCAACCAATTCCCCATGTTTTCTATACATATTTTCCACCATTTTTTCTCTTCTTTCAACTCGCTTTCATCCTCCATTGTAACTGATATTTATACCTCTCAGAAACCTTCGTGCAAATTAACAAGTACTTGCATATGTTAGATCAGTTCTGCACTGCATGTACCTAAGGTTACTTTGTCTAAAATTGTTATCTTCTGCAATCTTAAATTTAATGTCTCATAATCGTTTCAATATTTTTCTGGTTTAATTATTCAGTTAATTGCTTTTAACTGTGTATAGTATCATTTTTAAGTTTCAGTTAAATTTTAAATAAGTCTCTCTTCAAAATTTTGGATCAATTTAGTCTTTCATCTCTAAAAGTGCATGAATTTAGTCATTTTAACCAAATTTTGTTAAGTTTATCTGACGTTTCAAACGCATTTCATGATAGTATTCGAATTATTTACACGGTTTGACACATTTTCACTTCAATGTTAACTCAAATATTATCATAAAATGTGTTCAAAATGTCAAATAAACTTAACAAAATTTGGTAAGAAAGATGAAGGACTAAATTGGTATAAAGTTTCGAAGAGGGATAAATTCCAAAATTCACTTAAACTTGAGGGACCAAAAACATATTTGACTCTATTTTTTAAGTCACTTCTCATTTTTTTTATTTTCTCGTTTTTCTATATTCTAAAACTACTTAAAAAATGTATTGTAAGAAAAACTTGTCAAAATTTAGTTGTAAAACTATCATTGTACATTTATAATAGTACATTTATGATAGTTTTAATTTGAGAACTAATTTTATAAGTTCCTCTTACACAAAAAAATAAAATAAAATCATAAGAAGTAAGTCACACACAATATTACACATATTAAAAGATAACATACCTTGTCTTTACTTTATGAAAGCCGAAGATGGTATTAGTTTATTGCATTTTGCAACGAAGCTGGCTCAAGTGAATGCTGCTTTTGAAGTGAGAAAAGGAATACATTTATAGTTGCAAAACTTGTTCATAAGGCTAAGAAATAAGGGTACGGTGGGAATCTGCGATAAAATCAGTTTGGTGGATGTGTGAATCACTTCATTCAAAAGTGACTTTATAATCCAAGTTGTTGTAGTACAGTGTTCATCTAAACAATTATTGCTTTTCTATTTATTGAGAGTTTATTTTTGTATATTTTCATTATGAAATGAATAGTTTATGATCATGATCAATTTTATCCTCAATTTTGTCAAAACATATATACCATCATATATATGTAAAAGAAAAAAAATTGTACTAATTTTCCCTTTGCAAATTTTCCAAAGCATAAAAATGATATTTAAATAAATTGGTCTGCATTACACATATGATTAGCTGGCAAACAAAGATCGTAGAAATTATTAGCATGCATGGGACAAAATTTTTAGATTCAAAAGCAATTAATAATTGATGCATCGCACCAAAAGCATGACCGCGCGACCCACACAGAGAACAAAAGTCATAATTATTTAATAATGGATTTTGCTTTTGAATAAAGATGGCCGTAGACCCACAAAATGTTAATTTTGTTTTACAAGTAATTAGTATATAAATTATTATTATTATAATAGATTTCTTAGTATAAAACTTCTCTACAAACATTTAAAAAGTAAAAATAACATTAGCTTATATCGAATAAAAAAAAACTAAATAAATAAAATAATTAATTTATGAGATTAACACAATAATATTGTATATATATTATGCACTAGATTTTTTTTTATTGTTCTTTGAAATTCTTTAGTAGATTATTTATTGTTTTAACATATTGTGGGTATTTTAAGGGAAAAAAAAACTTATTAAAAAGACTAAAGCATCTTTTCCAATAAAAAAAAAAACTTAAAGAGCAATTTGTAGATCTTGTTATTTATATATGGTTAATCTTACTTATTTATATTTAATATGAGTTGACATATACTTAAATGTTTCCGTTGCCTCCAAACGTAATTAAAAATGCACATAATTTCTCTATTATTCTCTTATAAACTCCAACCCATGTTCCATATCTATTTGAGGCTTCGATGATAGATACCAACAACAACATTTTAATTAGCTAGATACATGACAAAAGTGTTAGAAAGAGGATAACTTTACTAAATAAAATAAGATAACTTTTTTAAAAAAAAAGTTATTCATACGAGTACGTTATATTTGTAAGTATGATTATACAATGAAGATATCATATTTGACTATATGACTTTCATTTCTATCAATTTTGTTAATAGAAGATTGTGTTTACACATTTGACTTTATTTTTTTAATACTTTTTTGAAGTCATGCTTATATGAAGGATTTTTTTTTCTTCTTTTTAGAAGTCATGCTTTTCTTTATTTTAGGAAACAATTATAATCGTTGGCATGTTAGTGTGATGTAAAGAAAAAGATAGTGTAGTGTGTCGACGCAATTTATATATATAAAGTTGAGTATGCATATTAAAATTATCGACATTATCATTGTCTTTATCTTCTCACTTAGATTATTAATCTTTGTGACTGATAAAAATATATGAATAATGATGGATTGTACTATTGTAGAAATGACAAATATATTGAATAGGCAAGAAATAAATATTTGAAAAAAATGAATAAATTTTATAAATGTAAAATAAATTTGTTTTCGTGGAAATTAAGCACATCTCTTTTAAGGATGATCCATTCATATATTTGAATATTATTGAATATTTTAAGAAAATTCAACATGTTGATTAAAATGGTTGTAATGAGATTGTTGAAGCTTTCTTAACGTGTCATATTATTAGGAAAACAACAAAATATAGTGGGGTATTGTTGGAAATAGTTTAAATGTGAGTCAAAAGTCTCATATTGGATAAAATAAACAAAATTAAATACTATATAAGAATAAAGATCCATCACACCATTGTCTTAAGATTTTGGTGTAAAAGTGCTGTCAAATACCTTATATGTGTAAGACTAATGTCATATAATTATATGCAACTACATCCTCTCAATAACCATGATTATAACCAAAACATATGAAGAAATATAAAACTCATCCGGTATAAACACAAAACATTATTAAATATATTAAATTAAAAGTGAACTTAGATTATCGTGTGACATTGATGGTTATTAGATGATATGTAATCAATAATTTGACGGTTGTTGAGATAATATATAATCAATAACCTCGTAGCAAAACAAAACCTTATATAGATTCTGATAACGTTGTTTTCTACCTTTTATTGATGTTAAGTTTTGTGAATAAAATCAACTCCTACATAACTTTTATCTTGTTTAATCCTCTAGTTTATGTTGTTTTTACATTGTTTCGTATTTTAGTTGTTTTATGCTTTTTTACTTCTAATCTCTATTATGAGTGTGTGAAATAAAACAATAGGAAGCAGTTCTGGTGGAAGAAAACAAGCTAAAGCTCAAGGAAGCATGATTGGACATGAAAGATTGACTTTTACACAAATAATCATGTCAAGGGGCACCGAGATCAAGTCCAGCACTGCAAACATGGAGAAAGGACTCACCTATATGTATATATTGCCTTAGACAACCCTTGGAAGGCCAAAAAACGATCATTAGGCGCTAGGGTCACTCGCTGGGCGAGCTGGTGGCTCGCTGGGCGAAAATGACAGACCAGAATTGCAGTATTCGAGTCGCTGGGCGAAAATGTGGCTCGCCCAGCGAGTTGCATGTCCGAGAACGTCGATTTTAGGCTTCGCTGGGTGAGTGTGAAGCCGCTGGGCGAGAATATCGACCCCAATACGCGAATATGGTTATTTAATCATGTTTCTACGAGAGTATAAGGGGATTCCTCATTTTTCACGAATAGAAAACACCTTTGGTGCTTGGGAGAGACTCTTGGAGGCTATTAGGGGTGTTGGGAAACTCTCCCTTCTCCTTCTTGGGTTTCCTTCTTCATCCATGGAGGTTTTACCCCTTTTGGGTTGGAGAGGATGATGGGCTACGAAATTGAAGGCGGATATGCGAATGGGAGGCGCAATTGAACCATGGAGCAATATTCAAGAACCTTGGGAGAGGGATTGTTTCTACTTTATGGTTCCAATTTCTTCCCTATTCTTCAATTTTGTAAAACCCTAGGTTCTCCACCATGGAGAGCAATTTCTATTTGTTGAGATTAGATGTAAAACATTGAATTCTTGTGTAAAATTGTGTTGTTAATTTATATGCTTTTCCAATTCATGTTAGTATTTGATTTCCTTGCTTAATGCTTGATGTGGATTGTTCCCATGCTTGATTTGTGATTCTTAAGGTGTTGGGAAACATCTTTAGAATCTAGATTTGAAATTAAATACCTAATAGATGCTTGTATCTAGGAATAGAACTTGGTTCATTAGTAATCTTAGATTCTTGAAACTAATGCATGATTTCACTTGTTGAGGATTCAAGGAATTGAAACATGATGAGTAATCATAGGCTCAAAGGCTCTAGGAATAGGATTTGAGTATTCTTGTGAATTAATTTTAACATGAATATGGAATTGAGATAATTTAGAATGCATGAGAATGAAATGTTTGAAGTCTAATCTTGACAAATTGTAAATACACTATGTTAATTTCTTGTTGCACACCAACTGTTTCATAAAATACAAAAATAGTTTCTTAGTATTTTTGTGAACTTTGTGTCTAATTGAGTCATGAATTGTGAGAGTTGTCATGCGTTGCACAAGTCCCTTGGGAGAGAACGATAAAATACTTATTACTTGCTATGTGCGACCGGTGCACTTGCCGTGTTGGTTTTTCACTAACAAATACCTATGAAAAAAAAATAATGTATCATAAAATTTTAGGTATTGACACACTGAAAACATTGTGGTACTAATTTTGAGATGTTACATAACGGTCCTCTAGCTAAGTTGTAGTCGGCTTTATGTTTTCTATATGTTTCCAGGTGGATTGGTCATTTGGCCGAACTATATGTGGTCATCGTTGACTTGCAGGTGGATTGGCTGTTTGGTCGGACCATATGTGGTCATCTTTGACTTTGCAGGTGGATTGGGCGTTTAGCCGGACTTTGGGTGGTCGTCTTTGACCATGGATGCTATCTTGAGCACCTTGAATTATTGACTTCTGCAAGATCTGATGCCACTTATCTAAGCAAGGTTTGTGTTTCTAACTTAAGCAAGCTTTGTGTATGCTTCTTAGCAAACCCTTAAAGCGCTCCCAAACATGACTCAATGAGTCATCATCTTCTTGCTGAAAAGAAGAGATTTCTTGCTTCCCTTTATTGTTCTTTGACTAGGAAAAGTATTTGTGTATTTATTTCACTACAACATCCGCCCAATTAGTTAAACTATTCTAAGGATTGAACAACAACAAACAAATCCCCAACAATGACACCAAAAACTTGTTAACTTTTTGACAAGGGTACCAAATCATTAAAAGTAGTAAAATGGAAGTCCAAGTATCATTTTTCCAGGGGATTTGCATTTTTTTATCTAATTATGATTATTTACTGATTTTAGCAATAGTGAAAAGCATGTTTAATTCGATCTCAGAAAGAAGCCTACAAAATTATAAAAGTTAAAATGTGGTTTGGTAAAAGCTTCATTATGATTGGATTTTATGAACCTAATTAATGTAATAGTAACACAATATATCTATAACTTATTCACTTTAACATGAATTCTTTAGAAGCAAGTTCTAAATCTACATGTTAAAACTCTAATTTCTTAGCCATTTTAACATATAATTTGCATTAAGATTAGATTTCTAGAATGACCAAGAGATTAGGTCTATTTCTAGAACCAAAACTCTTGGGCGTTATATCCATGTCAAAGTTGCAATTCACTTTCCAATAATTCAGTAACAACAAATAGCATTATATCTTATCATAAACATTAATAACTAAGATAGAACAATTGAATACAATGAGAATATATTGCATAAGAAAATTTACAAAAAGTATGAATTCATTACATCCGATCCGAATGAGATAGGAGTTTAACTAGTCGTAAACATCTAGAACATACAAATTTGATGAATTCTGACCAACAAATGGAAGAATTTGTTGTCCTTTAGCCCTAGAAGTGCCCTTGACCAAGTTCTGAGTTTCTCCTGTGTTTCCACACCAAAGAAACCTCTTTTTCTCGTTTCATTCTCGACACTTAACCAAGTTAGAAACTGTCTACTTGCTGGGTGAGCCAGATCTCTCGATGGGCAAGAAATATTTGTTAAATCAATTCCAACTACTTTGTCTCGCTGGACGAGATAACCTTCATGCTGGGCGATATATGTAAAATTGGTATAAATTTGCACCATTTAAGTAAATTGATCACTAAAATTAATTAGTAGATTGATAGAGAAGAATAACTAAATATTAATAAATTTAAATAATTAAACTTAGAATAAAAACTTAAAAAGAAAAAAGAACTTTGCAATGAGAAAATAAAAAATCAACACTTGTTTAAAATATTGAAAACGTTATTACAACATCTAAATATATTTAGTCCATAGGGTATTTTTATTTTCAACTTTATAATAAAGATGTGCCCCATAAATACAGGACACCTTTTCAAAGCACATGACATAGGAGACTGGTGAGACTAGACTATACAGTCAGAGTACCTTTTAACGTACTCAACCCAACTAAGTACATGTAGACTCGTTGGGTACTCATTTAAAAAATATCTACAGATATTTTAAAACTCCCAGATACCTGTGAGTATCTGCGAATATTTAAAAAAAGATATTTTATAATTTTTTAAAATAAAATTACAAAAAAATATAAATTTAATTTAAATTTAAATTTAATTTATATCTAAATTTAATTTAATCTAATAATATATTAATTAAAAATTATTTTTAATTAAATTTAATTTAATAAAACATAAATTTAAGTTTTAATTTTAATTTTTTTGAATAACGGATATCCGTGATACGAATATTATGATATCCACATCCAGTCCATTTATAAACAGGTATTAAAATATCTGCTATTCGTTATCAACAAATAACAAATACTCACAAATGTCAATTATTCATCACAAATTTTATCTATAAATACTCACATTTTTGTCATCTCTATTAAAAAAATATATAATCCACCTCTTAAGAACAAAATACATCTTTGTTTAAGAAATATACGAATTTAGTTCTTACCTCATATTCTAATATCGAGAAATATATATTAAGGAACTAGGGGTGGTCATGGATTAGATTTTTAATAATCCAATCCATATCTATTTTAGATCCAAATAATTGGATTAAATTTTCGATCCAAATCCATTTTTTTTCAGAAAAAGTAGATTGGATTTTTTTAAAATCCAGATCCAAATATTTGGATCAAGTTTAAATCCATATCCAAATATTTGGATCAAGTTCAAAATCCAAAATCCACTTTTCATAAAATAAATTTAAATTGAATTTTCTAAAACTTGTGTCCATATGGCCAACACCATAGAATTTGACAGATTTTTTGTCTAGGCCGAATTTCAACATGGGATGGACTCGACTGACTTTCGGTCGGGGCCAACCAAATTGGTCGAGCCCTACCGAACTTTTGTCGAGCTCGACTTGGTCCAATTCGGCCAAATTTTGGCTAGGGTCGACTCGGCCAAATTCGAACGAATTTCGGTCGGGGACGACGTGACCAAATTTGGGCCAAGGCCGACTCGACAAAATTTCAGTCGAGATTGACTTGACTGGATTGGGCTGAATTTCGGCTAATGCCGATTTTGCCTAACACGACAAATTTTGGCCACAGCCGAATTGGCCAAATATGGCCACATTTGGGCCAGTCCTGATCAGTCAAATTTCGGTCAGGGTTGACTCCACTCTGACTCGGCTGAATATGGCCAAATTTTTATCACGACCGACTCAGTTGAATATAGTCAAATTTCGTTCGTGACTTACTAGACCGAATACAGCTAAATTTGGGCTAGAGCCGACTCGACCAAATTTTGGTCATGGCCAACTCGACTGAATTCAGCCAAATTTAGGTCGGGACCGACTCACCTGAATATGACAAAATTTCGGTCGCGATCAACTCTGTTGAATACCACCAAATTTGGGTTAGGACCAACTCAGCCAAATTTCAATCAAGGCCCACACAACCAAAATTTGATCAAAGCCAACTCGACTTAATTCAGTCGAATTTCGATCGTGGCCAACTCGATTGAATACGGCCAAATTTTGATTGTGACCGACTCATTTGAATACGGCCAAATTTCATCTTAGGCAGTTTAGCCGAATATGGCCAAATTTGGGTCAGGGCCGACTCGGTCAAATCTCAATCGAGACCAACTCGATTGAATTCGACCGAATTTTGACCAGAGCCAACTAAACTAAATACGGCCAAATTTTGGTCACGATCGTCTCGATCGAATATTGTCAAATTTTGTTTAAGTCGACTCAACTCAATACAGTCAAATTTTCCTTTAAAGAACACGTTTGCTTTCAGTAATTACCGACATCTAGGTACATGGAAGAAACCTGGGTCTCTCCAATCCAATGGTATAATAGAATGCAAAAAAGAAAAAGAAAATCGACATAGAGGCATTAATTATATAAGGAAAATAATTATAAAGTATTTAATTTTTAAAATTTAAATATAAAAAATTATTATAAAAAATTAACATAGAGGCATTAATTAAATATATATTGTTTTTTAAATTATTATAAAAAATTGTGTTTATTTTTTAAATTAAATTATAAAGTATTTAATTTTTATATTTTATTAAAATTAATGAAAATTATCATAACAAATAATATATTCATGTTACAAATAGAATTACATTCGTATGTTATTTGCTGTGAGAATGATGTTTTTTTATTGACTTTTATAGTGTACAGAAATTAAATACTTTATATTTTTTAGAAAACAAAATTTTTCATAATGATTTAGCGACAAAACGTGAAAACAACTATGATACTGATTTAAAATATATATTATTTATTTGGACAATTTCCCCATTAATTTTAAAATGTACAAATATTAAATAGCCTAAAAGCAAGCATTATTATTAAAATCTATATGTGTTGTTTTTGAAATACATATTTGATTTAATTTTATTTTTCAAGTAAATTTTTTAAAATTAAAATAAATATTTTATTAAATTTATCTTTTAAAATATCTTTTCTTAAGCTTAAGTGTTTTTTTTTATTTGATTGTTTTTTAAATTTTAACTATCTTTTAAAACTAAAATAATTATTTATAATAAAAAAAGTTACCTACAATATAGATAAAGACTATCTATAATATAATTATAAAAATTATTTATATTTATATTTATAACTATAATTATTATTATTTTATTATCCTAAGAAAAAATGAACGCAAATATTCTTACTGCATTTGGTTCCACTAATGGTAAATAAAAGCGTTGAGATTTAGTTAGAGAGAATAAAAATTAGAGAGTAACTTAACGAGAGCAACATGAAATTGTGAAAAAAAAAAAGTGACTGTGTTTGATTGTAGTTTTGTTTATTAACTTTTAAAAGGTCAAAATTCTTTTTCGTCCTAGTTTTCATCAAGTTTTGTTAAGTAAGTCTTAATTTTAGTTTTGTGTTCAAATAGGTCTCAATTTTCGTCAATTTTTGTTTAATTTAGTATTTTTTGCTAACACCGTTTAAATCATTAACGGCTATTAATAGTGATTGTCACATGTCACTTCGTGATTTTTTTGATTTTTTTTTGATTTTTTTTAAATGTCCACGTGTCAACCCAATAGTGTGTCACGTGTCAAAGTCAATGTTCTATATTCAATTTGGTCCCTATATTTGTATTTTTTTGTTCAATTTAGTCCCAATTTTGTTTAAAATTGACCAATTTTGTCCCTATCGAATATATGACCAAATTTAATATTTATATCAAAGTTATAATGATGTGAATTTTAATATATTATATAAAAATATTTAATAAGAAATGTGAATTTTAATATAAAAATTAAATTTGGTTTCAGTTTAGAGAGGAACCAAATTGGTTCATATTAACAAAAATTGTGATTAAATTGAACAAAAATAACAAATTTAGGAACCAAATTTAATATAGAACATTGATTTTGACACGTTGGCACGTTGCTGGGTTGACACGTAGACATTTAAAAAATTTAAAAAAAAAATTTAAAAAAAAAAATTCAAAAAAACCACGAAGTGAAACATGACAATTATTGTTCATGGCCGTTAATGATTTAAATGGTGTTAGCAAAAAAGGACCAAATTGAACAAATTTGACGAAAATTAGGACCTCACCTGTGCAGGAAGGGCTTTTGGCAGCAGTTGTTTTTGATGTTCTGCACCGGTTCCCGAACCGAAGCATATTGGGACGAGGCCAAAAGGTGAAGGTTTTTGGTCTCGGGTGTGACCCGAAGCCATAGATCCACGTTTATGCTTTGGTTATCCTAGAAACCGAGTCCATAGAGTCTCTAACTTTTTAGAGATTCACCGTAGCGAACCTCACCACCGATCGCCGCAAACGAACCTCACCACCATTTCGCCATGAACTCCACCGCAACAAACCTCACCACCGTTTGAAACCCTAATCGTGAGAGATCACTACGCTGCCTCCATCTTCAACGCAAAAGCAATCCAGATCGCGCCTAACAGAAGAATGCGAGTCATCTGCCACCAACATGAAACCCCAAAGCACGAGTGAGGCGCTGGAACGAACCAGAGTTCCTCTACAGCAGCACCTTTGAACCTTCATCGGAGCAACCGCATCAGACCATTGCGGCAACAACCCCTGAACTGCGTAGGACCTCATTCTTCTCCGTCACGAACACGAACTTGCTGGAACGAACCCACCTTCCTGCACCGTTGACGTATAGCCACAACATCGCAACAAAGTGGCACAGAGCAGTGACAACCTTCGGTCCTATTCCACCCGAGGCCAAAGCCTCTGTTGTCGATGGCAATTTTGAAAATTTGGAGAACTCTGATATGTTATAGGCCTCGATTGAGTGATAATCGAAGCATAAAAGCCCTTATAGGCTTCGGTTGGATTGGAACCCAAGGAAAAAGAGTTCGAAAAATTTCATAAATGCCACCGCGTCCTTATAGACTTTGGTTCCGCAATAACCGAGGCCTATAAGGCGATGTAAAAACACGATTCTGCACTAATGCCTATTTGAACACAAAACCAAAATCGGAACTAAAAAGGTATTTTAACCTTTTAAAAACTTAATTTTAAACAATATAGTATTTAGAGTGTAAAAGAATGGAATGTGAAGGGGGGGG
>Ga0209589_1009493_pt1 | contig 14639 bp, 17 predicted proteins | sample CowpeawhiteBW_FD_187525 | JGI IMG/M metagenome (GOLD analysis project Ga0209589, IMG submission 187525) | Root nodule microbial communities of legume samples collected from California USA - Cow pea white BW (SPAdes) (version 2) | ecosystem: Host-associated > Plants > Roots > Nodule | place: USA... | reverse complement strand
GAGCGGCCGGAGGAGAAACGAATGGCGTTCGTCTTCATCACCGGCAGCGCCGACGGCCTCGGCCGCACAGCGGCCGAGTCGCTTCTCGACGGCGGCCATCAGGTGGTGCTGCACGCCCGATCGGCGGGCCGCCGGGATCGTCATCGGCGACCTCCGCAGCGCCACCGAGACCAGAGCCATGGCGGATCAGGTCAACGCGATCGGCCGCATGGATTCGGTCATCCACAACGCGGGCGTCTACACCGAACGGAGTCGCGGCTCGACACCCGAGGGGCACGCCGGCGTTCTCGCGGTAAACATTCTTGCGCCGTACCTGCTGACGGCGCTGATCCAGCATAGGTGAGGCGGGCGCCACCGAGGCCATGGGCTTTCCAATCGATGCCCGTCGCCGAACAGGCCCAGTGACAGTTCGCGAACAATGGCCACTGCCGTTCGGCGACCTTGCGGTCGAAGGCGGCTGAGTGGGCGATCACGATGTTCGAATCCGCGACGAATTGCGCGAGCGCTGCGCTATCGACGTGGCGACCTTCGACCATCGCGTCCGTAATGCCGGTCAAGGCGGTGATGGTAGGCTCAATTGGGGCCGACGGCTGCTGGAATGCCTGGAAGGTGTCGGTGATAGACGTGATCCTGTCGTCGGCGTAGCCGAACTTGATGGCGGCGATTTCCAGGACCTCGTTGCTCGTGATGTCGAGGCCGGTTGTTTCAGCGATGATCATCCCAATCCGATCGGTTGCGGAGCAAGGCTCGGCAGTCCATGGGACCAGGCGGCGCAGGATTTTGTAGTTGCCGGGGCCTCGAGTGTGCGCGCTATCGACTCGGTCGTTTCGGCATCTTCGGGCAGAGCAGACTTCGTCGGGCTCGGCACTTCGGGAGCGGCTTTGACTAGAGGATTCGTCGGCTGTCTCCAAGGTAGGCCGAACGGGACGTTGGATGGCTTGAACATGGTGGTGCGCTCGATCAGTTCCGGGTCGCATTGACGTCGCGCCCCCGCAGGATCGCCTCCACTACGCGGCGCAAGCGTCGGACCGAGCCGCCGCGCCAGTGGCGCGCAGCGGCGGCATGTTCGGCACCGTCGAGCGGGGGAACCCAGCTCGCATCAAGGCCGCGCTCCTTGGCGAGATCGGCGATCACCGCCGGCAAGAGTGCGTCGATATCGCCGGCGGTCGGCTTCGGAAACACCACCACGCGAAACCGATCGCGGATCGGCGAGGGCAGAGGATCAAGGTTGTTGGCCGTGGCGACGTAAGAAACGTGCGACAGGTCGAGATTGGTTTGCAGCGCCGGATCTGGATAGCGCACGTTTGTTTCGGATTCTACGAATCCAAGCAGGCAGTCCCAGAGCCGGCCATAGTCGTTTCGAGTTGCGGCCTTCTCGATCTCGTCGATGAGGATCAGGGGATTGGCGATCTTGCCCTGCGCCACCGCAAGAAAGGGATGGCAGGGTTCGGCGGAGTACCAGCGGCGGTCCGTGCCGCCGAACACCGCACCATCACAGCGGCTCGCATCGGTGCGCCAGACGCTGACACCCAACAATTCGCCCAGGCGCCGCCCGAATCGGGTCTTTCCGCCGCCAGGGTCGCCGACGAGCAGCAGGGGACGAAGGTGAACTGTGGTCCGGCCGACGAGATCGGCCAGCGCAAAATCGATCGCCTCGGCGGCGTACGGGAATTCGAACAAGAGGGCACTACGCACGACATGCAGCGGCGGCGCCATGACAAGCGGCAGGGCGACGTTGATCACCGACTTCAGCGGGCCTAGGATCTCTTTGAGCTTGGTGTTCTTCATCTCCTCCACCGAGAGGCGGGCCACCACGACGGCATGGGCCGGCCTGGAATCCGTAGCGGGCTTCTGCTGTTGATCGGCCGCCGGCGCCTCGGCATCCCGATGTCGCCGCCGTTCTTCCTCCTCCCTCAGCGTACGGCGTAGCGCCGCCTTTGCGGCCGCAATCCGGTGCTCAGCGATGATGGGCCCGATTCTGTTGGCGTTCGTCGCGGCGCTGGCATGCCTCGAAACCAGATTGCTGCACGCGGGCAAGGCCGCCCACCCAAAGGTGAATTCTTCGAGCTCGCAGCACAGCTCTTCGTCGATCTCCCGGCAGACTTTTCTGAAAGCCTCGACCAGCGCTTTCCCAACCCGCCGATAGTCGTCGAACAAATCGGCGCTGCCCGGCGTAGGCAGGCACAGCAAGCGAACGCAGTCCGAAAGGCTGCGCAAGGCGGGCTGGTCCAGACTAACGGACTGCCGGTCGAGCTCGGCTGCGAGCGCAAGGCCGTTCGCGGAGTCCGGCGTCATCGTCCACAACATGGTCTCGGCGAGCCCGGGACAAAGCTCGCTAACCTCGGCAATCAGACGCTCCTGAATATGCGCAGCTCCTTCGGTCGCCAGCATCGCATAGCGCAGAAGGCGGGGCAGCGCCTTCAGGCGCTCGTCCAGATCCGACGAGTCGGCTGCAGCACCGGTCGTCGCGGCATCATCCTCGACGGCGGGGAGGTCGAGATCATCGCTATCGTCCGCGGTCGTCATGCCTCATCCTCCGAGCCGTCGGGCCGGTGAGAATCGAACATGCGGCAAACGTCGTCTAAGTGGGCAGGAGGTCCCAGACGGTAGAATCGCGACAGGCTGCAAGCCCGTTTGCCGTCAGGAAACGCCCACCAGAGCGGCGTCGTGATCACCATGCGATCGCCGTGGACCGGATGCCTGCCGAGCACCATCAGGATCGGGATGGGCATCGGCACGATCCGCCGCAGATTCCCGAACGCCTCTACCGCGCCTTCGCAGACGTCGCCGGCCACGATGACGGCGTCAATGCCGTCGACGATGGAGATCGGCTTGATCGGCAGGACATCGAGATGCAGATCCGAAAAGACTTGAACCTTCATGCGCTCTCTCCGTCGCGGTGACGGTCGCGGAAGGCAGCGAGCAACACGGTCTCGGCCTGGCTGAATTTGTGCGGATCGTTCGAGTGACGCAGTCCGTGCGTGTACCATGACGCGGCCAGCTCGGTCGCCAATCCATGGTCGAGGATGGTCAGGCCGACGACCTGCGCCATGACCAACGCCGCCGTCGCGTTCGGCGCGAGTGCGCAGCGCATGAGCGCCGACATCGCGATGTCGGTTGTCAGGGTGGTCACGTCGATCGGCATCAAGGCAAACGCGACGTCGATGGCGGCCGCGGCATCGCCGGTGAGCGCGGCCGCCAGATCATCGCAACCATGGAGCACGCGGATCTGCTCCAGCGTCGCGAGCAGGAGGACCTGCTCGGCGTCCCGAAACGCATCAGACGGCAGCGTCCGCCACCATTGCAGAGGCGAAATGTCCTCCGACCTGAAAGGCCATGCGCGGTTCGGCGGTCGCTTGATCCGACAAGCCGGATTGTCGATGGGCGCGCTTGCCGCGATCGATCCACGATCGATTGCGGGCAAGAAGCCGGCAGCGCCATCTCGGTGGGCGCCCTTGTGCCGGAGCTTGCGCTCCGGCACCTTCGTGTCGTCGGTCATGACCGCGCCCCTACGCCGCGATCAGGATCGGCCGCGGATAGCGCGGCGGCTGCCACTTGCTGGAGTCGACATGCGCGCCGGTCACGACCTTCGCCGCGATGGCGGCCGACGGGAAGCGGACGGCGACGCACAGGCGCTCCCGGTCCTGCACGCCGGGGATCGCCATCAGCGCCTCGGCATCCGCCAGCTCATCGCGCCGCGTCTCGACGATCTGCGGCGCGCTCGGGTTGACCGTGCTGCGGACCTCGGAGCCGGCCATCACCACGAAGCCCTCGGGCGTGGGGAAGCCCCGCGCCCAGAGATCGCCATAGGCGAGCTCGAGCTCGCTGCCGATCGGCGGCGTCGCGACCACGCCGATCTGTATCGGGCCGGCGTCGTCGAGCCCGACGGTGTCGACTTCGACCCGGCGGCGCTGGCTGGCGAAGTTGGAGCGCAGCACGCGGCACCCGGCATCGAACAGGAGGCGCTCGCCGTGTTCGACAAAGATGTCGAGCGAGGCGCGGCGGTGGCTGGGCAGCTCCAGGACCTGCGGGTTGACCCCCTTCATGATGTCGACGAGACCGGCCTGCTCGGCGATCTTGGTGAAGCGGTACTGCAGATAGAGGGCCGCGGTGGTGTCGAGCCAGCCGCCCTCGTAGCCCGAGACCACGTAGACCTCCTTCGCGAAGGCCTTGCTCTGGTCGCGGTAGTGGTCGGAGAGCCGGCGGCCGACGTTGCCGGTCTCCCCGATATAAGCGGTCGCATGGTCGGCCAGGATGTAGCAGGCCGGCACCGCGGCGCGGGTCATCGACATGTCCTTGATCATCGCAACCGGGAAGGCCGACACGGAGAGGCGGCCGACATCGTCGTGCACCTCACGCAGGCCCTCGATGCCGCCGAGCGGACGGTGAACGTTAGTGCAGGCGGCCTGCACCGAGCTGTTGGCAGAAAAAAACGTCATGTTGGTTCTCTCGTTCTCATAAGTTGGGTTTGAGAGATCGAAAAACCGACACCGTCGAAAGCTACGCCTGCACGCAGGCCTGCCGCCATGGAAGGCGACAGGGATGCCCGGATGTCCCGCTATTCGCCAGTTCGGCCGCGGTCGACGCTATGTTTCTGGCGTCGTGACCTTGCCCGACGAGCTGGACGGGAGACGAGCCGGTCCGTGCCACGCTTGGCGCGTTGCCGATGTCGGTCTCGCGATCCGGGCTAGTCGATGGTGGACGTGGTGGAGGGGAAGACCCGGTCCGGGCGCAGCGTCGCGTTGGCGGCACCGCGGTCCCGCAGCCGGCGCGCGTAATCGACGCTCTTGCCGGTGTACATGGCCTCGCCGCCGTTCAGGACAGAGGGAGCGGGCATAGACAAGGCCGAGCTCGCCGGCACGGCCGGGAAGGACGCGGGCTTGACGGGAACGGTCCCGGAGCTGCCGGACATGCCGGGGCACTCAGAGAACCGGGACGGGAACGGCGAATCGCCGCTATACTGGCTGTTAGCCATGATCGACTCCTTACAGTCGGTTGTGGTCAGGCCGTTGTCGTGTGTTGGAAGCACCGGCAGCGGCCGCCTTCGCGGGGATTGCGATCGGCACGCTCAATATGGCGTGGCTGGTTTCGGAATTGCAAGTTCCGCCACCACTCCGTCGAGCGACATGGTTAATTTGCATTAACGAATGAGGGGATATTCGATCTCGCGTGCGCCCCGAGAACCGGAGCGCGACGCATGGCCAGCATCAAGGCGGTCGAACCACAGTATGCAGACATCGATCGATGACACCGAAGCGGCCTTGAAGTAGCGGCAAGCTGATTAGGCCAGGCCGCCGGCCACGTCATTGCGGCTGGCCCCGTTCACGTTCAGCCAGGACCTTCACGATGCCCTCCAAGATCAGGGGAGTCATCTTCGTCTTTTGCCTGTGAGCGCATTCTCTCAGCCGGTCGTAATGATCCACGCTCGAGCTGAATGCTCATCTGCGTCTTGGTTAGGAGCGAGTGGACCGAGGCTTGGCATCAGATCGAGTATGCGTCGGCGGGACGGCGGCAACGCTTCCCGGATCTGGAGTTCTGGCAGGTCGACGCCGGAGTGAGAATCCCTCCCTCTCCGCCATAATAAAACGGCTTCAAGAAAGCCCCGTTAAATCAGGCCTTACTGCACGCCAGAGGTCTCTGGTGTAGCCCCAGGGTGTAGCCCCGAGGGTAGCTCTAGCCTGCCATGGCAGGCCGAGAGTTTCAATGCCCGTGGGTGCACTGCCGTTAGTCGGCAACCTTGGGGCCGAGTCCGCACCAAGGCGTAGGTGATCGGCGGCAGTGATCGCGAGCAGCCGGCCATTTGGCGAATGGAAGATCGCTTACTCAAGGCGAGCCGTGCACACATCTTCCAGGACCCTCGCATCGACCGCAACTCGCGGGCCTGGCGCAAGGAGGGCTTTCAGCTTTTCTCTCTCCCGTTCCCACCGCGTAGCTTCGACCTGCAACTGTTCGTTAATTGCGTCGCGCTCGGCGCCCAATCCAGCGACCCTCTCGTTGTGCTCTCGTTCGACCTTCTGAAGAGCGGCCTTCGCCTTCTCGCGCCGTTCGAACTCCCTTTGCCGCGCGGCTTCTCAGACGCCTCTACTCCGGGCAGCCGTAGAAGAAGGGCGAGTAGGATCCATGGTGCCCTATGCAATTCGACGATGATTCGAAGCGAGCCTGAAACCCATCCTCCTAAGAACGGATGTCGCTCGTCCTGACTCGCTGGCGTAAACGCGAGCACCGGATAATCGAAAAAATACTAGAAAGTTAAATCAAGCTCCCGGCACATGCGCTTACCGATAGAGCCTGCGCAAAAGATTGCGCCGATGATCGAGCATCTCACAACAGAGGGCGCTCACAGAGGGAGGCCGAACATGAGCAAGGAAGCGAAGAAGGGCGATACTTCCGACGAGGGCGACGCCAAGACCAAGAAGGTGGAGAAGGCGACCACCATGTACTTTCAGCCTTCGATCTTCGATGACTTCAAGAGGCGCGTCGTCGGCGAACCCGGCCACGGTTATCAGATAGTGGAAGAGATGGTCAGAGGCTACCTGGCCATGAGCCCGGACTTCGTGGTCGCCCTTTGGAAGGTCCCCGAAAGCAAGAAGAAGGGCCTGTACAGAGCAGTCGAGCAAGCGTTGGCCGATGAACTGGAGAAGCTCAAGCTCTTGTGACGGAAAGACGGCCGCCGGTGACGTGCCGAGACGCCGAAGCCAGCACGCTTGTCTAGTTGCGCGCCGAGCGCCTCGATCTTTGTGCGGATAGCGTCAGCCTTCTCATCGTGCTGTTGCCGGGCAGCGTCGAGCGCGCGTTGCGCTCTGTCGAACTTCAGTTGCTGTCGTTCGCGCGCTTTGCCGCGCTGCGACTGCGGCAAGTGCCTCGCCTGTAGCCGCCGCGGTGCTGCGAGCGCCGATCTTGGTCTGGTTGAATATGCTAATCTTGGTCATGGGTCGTCTCGCCGCGGGCTCCTAAGCTGGCGAAGCTCTGGTCCCGGCAAGCCCCGTCCCATCAGACCAGGAAAGACACTTGAATGGCATGGCGGCTACACAAAGGGAGGCTACAGACATGACGAGATCGATGACCCATCTGCTAGTCCTGGCACTTCTGGCAAGCGCCAGCGCTGCGAACGCCGCTGACGTCGCCGTCACGCGCGCCGCGATCGATCGCGGGCTCGACTCTCAGTACGCGCACATCGAGGCCCTCTATAAGGACATCCACAGTCATCCCGAGCTGGGCTTCCAGGAAACGCACACGGCCGCCTTGTTGGCGGGCGAGATGCGCAAGCTGGGCTTCGACGTCACGGAGCATGTGGGCAAGACCGGCATCGTGGCGATACTGAAGAACGGTCCGGGCCCGATGGTCATGCTGCGCACCGAGCTCGACGCGCTGCCGATGCTCGAGAAGACCGGTCTGCCGTACGCCAGCACGGCCACGCAAATGTACAAGGGCGCCGAATCGCCGGTGGCGCATTCATGCGGTCACGACATCCACATGGCGGTGTGGGCCGCGGTCGCCAAGACCATGGTCGATATGAAGGACCAGTGGAGCGGTACGCTGATGTTCGTGGGCCAACCAGCGGCAGAAGGCGATGGCGGCGCCAAGGCCATGCTGGCCGACGGCCTGTTCACGCGCTTCGGCAAGCCGGACATGGGCTTCGCCTTGCATGTAAACTCCGGTCCGTTCGGCACGGTCTCCTACAAGCCCGGCGTCATCAATTCGACGTCAGATGGGCTGACGATCGTCTTCAAGGGCACGGGTGGTCACGGCTCGCGCCCGCACGTGACGATCGATCCGGTGATGATGGCCGCGCATTTCATCGTCGATGTGCAGAGCGTGATCAGCCGCGAGAAGGATGCTTCGAAGTTCGGAGTCGTCACGATCGGCGCGGTGCAGGCAGGCAATGCCGGCAACGTGATCCCCGACACCGCGCTGCTGCGCGGCACGATCCGCTCGTGGGACAACGACACCCGCGCCAAGATGCTCACGGGCCTCGAGCGCACGGCCAAGGGGGTCGCCATGATGGCCGGCGCCCCCGAGCCCGACATCAAGCTCTCGGCAGGCGGCAAGGCCGTGGTCAACGATGCCGCTCTCAGCGCGCGCGAAGGCGCGGTCCTGAAGACTGCGTTCGGCGACAAGGCGCGACTCTTGCCCGAGCCCCACTCGGCGAGCGAGGATTATTCCGAGTTCGTGGTGGCGGGCGTGCCCTCGTTCTATATCTCGCTCGGCGGCCTCGATCCGCAGTTTCTCGCCAAGGCGGCCGAGACGCACACGCCCGTGCCAATCAACCTCTCGCCGGAATTCGCGCCGGTGCCGGAGCCCTCGATCCGCACTGGGACGACGGCCATGAGTCTCATGCTGCTGGATGTCCTGCAGAAGTAGTAGTTAGACCAGGAGATCGATCATCGCCGCGTAGAGGCGGTCGAGGTTGGCCTCGTCGGAGAGCGAGCCCCTCACCGCGCAGGCATTCGGCCCGAGGTCGGCCACGGCGCCGTCGAGCGCTTCCTGCCGGCGACCCTAGATGAAGACAAAGGCGCTTCCTCGATGAAGCGCTTTGCTGCGGTGAGGCCGATGACGTAGCACCACCGGATGCCATACCGCGCCGGGGGGCAAGCCGTTCGCAGGGGGACGAGCAATCGAAACACCGTTCGGCAACATCGCCGCCCCTAATATCACGCCTGACCTGGACACTGGCATCGGGACATGGACGGCCGATCAGTTCGATGCTGCCGTAAGACGGGGGATTGGATCGAATGGCGCACATCTATATCCGGCCATGCCCTACAATGCGTACACGAGAATGTCGCGTGATGACGTCCTGGCGATCCAAGCCTATCTCGGTTCGCTCGAGCCGATTCGTCAGTCCCGCACAGCCAATACTCTCTCTTTTCCGTTCAACATCCGCAGTCTGATGACAGTGTGGAACAAGCTTTATTTTGCCGAAAGCGAATATAGGCGGGATCCGGCCAAGTCCGCCGAATGGAATCGAGGCAAGTTCATCGTTGACGGTCCCGCGCATTGCGGCGCCTGTCATACACCGAAGACTACGCTGGGAGGCGATCGCGACGATCAATACTTGCAGGGGGCCAATCTTCAAGGTTGGTCGGCGCCAGACATAACCAACAGTTCTCGTACCGGCCTTGGAGGCTGGACGGCTGACGATCTCGCGCTCTACCTGCGGACCGGTCATAATCGGTTGTCGGCGGCGACAGGCCCAATGGCCGAAGCAGTCGAGCTGTCCACATCCAAGATGTCCGATGCGGACAGGATAGCAATCACAACCTATCTGAAATCGTTGCCCGGCAAAGCTGGAGATGAAAAAAAGCGTCCCGCCTCGACGACAACATGATGGCTGCAGGTGCTGTGATCTATCGCGACCAATGCTCTGCCTGCCACGGCATCGAAGGCAAAGGGGTCGCCCACCTCTTTCCGTCAGTTCGCGAGTCGGCGATGGTCCGCTCGAGTGATCCGACGACGGTGATCCGAATCTTGCTCCGGGGCGCACGCAGTGCAAGCACGCAAGCCGCGCCGACAGCGCCGGGTATGCCGCCGTATGGCCGGCAACTCGACGATCGCCAGATCGCAGCGGTGCTCAACTACGAGAGAAATAGCTGGGGAGTTGCTTCTCCTGCCGTTGAGGTGAAGGATGTTACCCGAGTTCGGTCAGAGACGGCATCTCGTGCCGACTGAGATTCGGCCGGACCGGAGGGAAGGTTCGTTCGCGTAGGTAGCGATTTTCAAACCAAGAGAGGAGAGTCTCATGAAGCTCTGTAGCACTTTCGCTTGCGCCGCCCTTGCGCTGATCGTGATCGGATCAGCATCTGCACCGAAGTGCTATGCTGAAACCGTCACTCCTGGTGCTGATAAGGTGGCTTCCACTTCCATCGAGGTTTCGGACGTTAAAATTCCCGATACTCAATTGGCGCGCGACGCAGCTCAGATCATTCGCAGCGCCGAGGGCGATTTGCTGTTTCAACACTCCATGCGCGTTTATTGCTGGGCTGATTTAGCGGGAAAGCGCAAGGGTCTGACTTATGACCCGGAGCTCCTCTTCGTCGCGGCTATGTTCCACGACTACGGGCTGACGGCGGGCTATGGCGAGAGTCACCTGCGCTATGAAGTCGACGGAGCAAATGCCGCTCGCGCATTCTTGCAGGGCAAAGGCATTTCCGAAGCCGACGCTCAGAGGGTCTGGCTGGCGATCGCGCTGCATACGACAAACGGGATTTCCCCGCATCTCTATCCGATTGCAGCGCTTCTGGCCGAAGCGGCCAACATGGATCTCGTCGGGGCCGGCTTTAGCGACTTCACCCCGGAGCAGCGGATCGCCGTGGAGGCGGCTTATCCGCGCCAGCCACAATTTGCAGAAGGTTTCCTGCAAGCCCTCTACGACAGCCTCAAGCACCGCCCTGAGACCACCCAAGGCACTGGTCTTGCCGACGTCATGGCCTACAAGGATCCAAATTTCCGCCGCAGGGACTTCAGCGCTCTGATGCGGAAGTCGCCGTGGGTTGCAGCACCGTAGCCGGGACGCGCTTGCTCAGGGACGCCGCATGCCGTTTGCGGTTCGCGGGTCATGGTTTCAGGAGCGTCGTTAGCTCGGCGCCCTCATCGGCGACGAACACTGCGACCAACTCTGCGTCTTCGGCATTGCTCGCGTGTTTGCTGAGACAACATGGGTCGAGCCTGGTGGCTCGAAGAAGGACTGTCCAACGCTGAACGTCTCGAGGGGGCCGTCGCCTAGTTGCGAGCGAATCTCTCCCTTCGTGATGTAGGCAGTGACCGACCCGCCGTGCCGGTGGGCAGGCGTGAATCCGCCGCGCCCATAGGTCACGCGCACGACGGTCACGCACTTTCCGGGAACATTGGGCAGAGCGTGAGACGAGATCACCCCGACCTTGCTCGATCCGGAGGCCGCTCCAGTGCTTTCCGAGCACAGCGGTCCTGAGAAGGCGGTCATCGGGTCGAAGCCCGCCGGGAATGTCTTCGCGAGCGCAACTGCGCAAGCAAGCCCCGCCGCGACCGCAAGCGAAGGCATTGTTCACCAGCAAATCAAGACGACCATATTCGGTTCGCACGTGGTCGAAGATCGGCGTCTGATCAGACCTCAAAGCGCAGGAGTGCGTCGGGAACGTCGTAACCCCAAATTTGATACATTCGGGCGATCACGTCCGCCATCACGCCAAGCTCCGGCATCTTGTCACCCTGGCGGTGGCTCATGATGATGGGAGACGTCGCAGGCTCGGCCAGCCGCTTGTAACGAACGCCTTCGACACGCGATTTCTGCCCCGAGACCGGCACGATGCAAACGCCTTCCTCGGCAGCGACGAGGCCAACCGCAATCTGAAGCTCGCGCGCTTCATGTGCGATCCGGGGTTCGATTCCGCGATCGTGGAAGAGTGCGATGACCTGATCGGCGTAGCCCGGGCGGGGCGCGCGGGGATAGAGGTTTTTTGCGGCCGGAGACCGGAAGATGGGATCGGAAAGCTCGCTCTTACGACCAGTAGGTAACGCTGGTCGATGCCGGATATCGGGACTTGGGGAGGGATTAGTCTGTAAGTCCATGAAATCTTTAACGGGATTTCGCTTAGCGCCGGCCATGAGGGGCTATTGCATAATATTGCATGTCACCTGATAATCTTGCATTATGTTGCATATATCGGGCAGTTTTCGTGTTTACACGGACCAAAATCAACTCAAAGCGAGCAGTCCATGGGCCGTCGCATGCTGGAGCCGAGGTTCGCCAGCCTTCGGGTAGATCCTCAAAAAAATATGCCCCTTCACAAGCAACTCTGTGTCCGCATCAAACGAGCGATCGCGACGGGGTCTTTGCCGCCGGGAACACAACTGCCATCCTCACGTAGCTTGGCGTCTCAGCTCTTCATTTCTCGCGCCACCGTCGAACTTGCCTACGGGATACTGGCCAGCGAAGGGCTGGTGATCCGCCGAGGCGCCGCAGGCACGCGGGTTGGATCGTGTCCTGTCGGCCAAACTCCACGGCAGTCGCCTCGGTTGCCGCGCCCGTTGCTGCCCGGGTTAGCCTCGGAAGCTGCTCAAGCCCCGCGCCTTTTCCAGATGGGCCTGCCGGCACTCGATGCATTTCCACGCAAGCTGTGGTCACGACTGGCGGCGAGTCATGCGCGATCTCTCTCGTTTTCCAAGATGGTCTACCAAGGTGCAAGCGGCTATCCGCCCTTGCGGCAGGCAATAGCGAATCGCTTGACGATCTCTCGCGGCATCTCATGCAGCGAAACCCAGGTGTTTATTACCGCGGGATTCTTGGGGGCCTTGACATTGATCGGGCGGACTTTGCTTGGGGCCGGCGATAAGATGTGGGTCGAAGACCCAGGATTTCCGCCGGCGCGTCATGCATTAGAACTAGCCGGCGTCGATCTCGTCCCGGTTCCTGTTGACGGCGATGGGATTGACGTTTCGGCCGGGATCGCACTTGCTCCGGCAGCTCGCCTCGCTCTTGTCACGTCTGCAGCCCAGTTTCCGCTAGGAAACGCACTGTCGGCCGATCGATGGTCACAGTTGGTCTCTTGGGCCACCGCAGCGAAGGCCTGGATTGTCAACGACGACTATGACGGCGACTTCAGTCATTCGGATCGCTCGCCGCCCGTGCTCAAGCATCACGATCGAGCCGAGCGGGCGCTGCATGTCGGTTCGTTTAGCAACCTTCTATTTCCCGGGCTGCGGTTGGGCTACCTGGTCGCGCCGATTTCGCTGATCGGCGAGTTCGAGAGTGCATCAGCACTGTGGCCTACGCAGCAGTCGCTACTTGATCAGATGGTCGTCTCGGATTTCATCACTCAGGGCCACCTGGGCCGCCATCTAGCGCGGATGCGAAGATTGTATAGCGAGCGGAAGCTTGCCCTCGTCGAAGCGTTGAAAAACGTCCTAGGCGATTCGATTCACGTAGCGGAAACGGGAAGCACTCACCTGGTGTTGCATCTGCCTGCAGATACTGATGACGTTGCTTTAGCCGATCGGGCCCGAGCGCTGGGATTGGCGATAAACGCGCTATCCCCAATGGGTTTACGCACCAGGACTGGTCCGGGCTTGCTGTTGGGGTTCACAAATGTCCCCGCCGACATAGCCCAAGAAGCGACCCAACGATTGAAACGCGCCCTTTTCACGTCGGGCATGCGGAGGCCGCCTCACGGCCATGCGTCCCCCTCCAATCGCATAGCAGCGCCTATTGCGTCTCATCCGACATAAGTTGGCCAGGCCCGACCGCCGAGGCGATCATAGTTCGCTGGTGTTGCAAATAGATTGGACCTGCTGTCGCGGCGCCCATTGCTATTTTGGAAACGTTGTTTGCGTGGACTGAACCATTGTCGGTCTGCGCCGTCGTGTACCAAGCGAGCCAGTGAGCACTTGGTCTGGTTCTTTTGGTCATTCTTGGCCATGGCTTGCGTTGCAGGCAGTACTAAACCTCAGACGTCCATGAGGTTCTCGCAAAACTCCGCGCATCGTGCTGAGAAGCGAACCTACCGGTCAAGCCGCAACGATCTGCGCCTGGCGAGCGGTCGCGCGGCCCTACACCCAGTTTGAGAGAAAGCCGACGATGTTATCATTTTCTCTTCCTAAGAAGATTCACCTTGCTGGTCTTACGACCGTAATCGTTCTCGCGGCAACAGCCGCGTTGTCGCAAAACGCGAACACGCCAGCTCGGGGGCGCTCGGTCACGCAGGTGCGCACCGAAAAGCTGCCAGACATCAAAAACAAGGTTCTGACCGCCGTCGTTGTCAATTACCCTCCCGGCGGCGCTTCCAAGGCGCATCACCACGACGCGGATGTCTTCGCCTACGTACTCTCCGGTGAAATCCGGTCGCAAGTTGAAGGGGAAGACGCGAAGATCTACCACGCCGGCGAAAGCGTGTTCGAGCCTCCAGGCGAACACCACGTAATTAGCGAGAACGCAAGCAAGACCGAGCCAGCGAGCATGTTGGTTGTTTTCGTGGCGAACGACGGCGCCGAGCTAACAACATTCGACAAATAGCAAATGCGGTTCAGGTCTTTCGAATTGCTTTCGACCGCAGGACCAGAGGTTCCAGCAGCTTTTGCAAGGAACGCGTTCGTTATTCTCCGCGGTGCGGCGTATCGCCAACGGCCGAGAGCTCAAAAAGATAAGCAGAGCTACATAGGGGGAAAGCGATGACTTATGGCACTCTTGCGTCCAGGCTGAGGGCGTCCGCGGCACCAATGCTGATTGTTGTAGGACTCGCGTCTGGTGCTTGCGCGCAGAGCGCCGAGGCGATTACAACGCCCGGCGTTGCTACAGCGTCCCCGCCGAGTTCAACCGGCGGGGCAGCGATAAGGCTTCCCGGGACAGCTGATACGACTCAATTTGGATGGTACGACAATGCCCAGCGTCCAGTGCTCCGCATCCGATCGGGCGACACGGTAGCAATGGAGACGTTGATCCACGGGCATCAACAAGTCATCCTGGACCTTTCGATCGAGCAAATGACGCAGCGTGCGAAGTCGGAACAGGCGGAATCGCCGGGTCGAGGCCCTCACTCAATTAGTCGTCCGTGAAGAAGAGAACTCGGCTTCAGGCTGGGACGGCCTGAAGCGCGGCGGTGACAACCGATAGGATTTGGCGCAGCAACAGGCTGAGCCAACGGATGAGGCGGCGGAAGTTGTAGCCGGCG
>Ga0209589_1009489_pt1 | contig 14651 bp, 11 predicted proteins | sample CowpeawhiteBW_FD_187525 | JGI IMG/M metagenome (GOLD analysis project Ga0209589, IMG submission 187525) | Root nodule microbial communities of legume samples collected from California USA - Cow pea white BW (SPAdes) (version 2) | ecosystem: Host-associated > Plants > Roots > Nodule | place: USA... | reverse complement strand
TTTATAGTTATTCAATTAAGGTTGTTCTCATTTCATTTGGTTCTTGATTCAATCATATTTAATTTGAATATAAATACAAAAATTTTCTGAGCTTTACACAAGTTGCAGTTTTATTTCTAAAATCCCTAAATCGTTTGCATAATGTGATGTTAAGTTAGATTGCTATGTTAAAGCATGAGATGAGTGAATATGCATGACTAAGAGGGTGTATGAGTTGTGAATGATGAGCTTGGATAAATCTTGGCATGTGATTTGAATGAAATTGTTGGTATCAAAATGGCATGGTATTGTATGAGGTGAAATTCTATATTCATGGATTGGGAATGATGAGTTGGAATGGATTCAACATCGAATATGAATGAGGATTTGGTTATAAAGGTTGGCATGAGAGTTATGTGGATGATAAATCTTTCTTGATTGATTGAGTATGATCGGTTTGTGTCAGTGCATAATTCCTTGGAATCTCTAGGTGAGATTTTCAAGGTCGTGCTTCAGTGGTCGGGACGTAATTCCATGGCCCTTGTTAGTGGGTGTCCATGGTGGTGCCCCATCTATATAACTTGGTAAGGATTCAAGGTAAGGATTGCATCCTAACACTCTAAGGAGTCAATTAGTCTCACTTAGAGCAGACTGACTCTTGTGGTGAGAGTAGCAAGAGGCCTGAAACTCATTAAGGGCTAACCTTGTGTGTGAGGGAATTGATTCATTGTAACACTTGTAACACATAGCTCGGGGGTGAGCAGAGGTATCCACCACAAGTGCAAGCATCCGCTGAATCCGACCAGGTTATATGTATTCGGATGAGTTGAGTCGAGTCTTAGTGTATTGATTTGAAAGTCATAACATGCTTGGGTGTTGTATGTATATTGGATTGTGAAAGTATACCTAATTGCATGATGAAAATCTTTTTGGTTTAGCTTACCCTTTGCTTGTTTGATTGCTTGTATGTTGTTCTTCTACTTTTGTGATGATCATCAATTTATTGATGGGAGCAGATGCGGGAGGAAATTGTGGTCAACAGGGGAGAAATGAATCCACTGCATAGTCTTCCTGGGCTGGACTTCTTGTGCTGATTGAGCTTTTCTTTTAGGGCAATGACCCATGTATTGTCTGGCCTTTGGGCTTCTTTTTTTGAAAACTTTGTCGTTATTCCTCTATGTTTTATTTTGGCATCGCGGTGTGCCTTGGTTACTGTACGGAGTTGTGATTGTACTCCAAGACTACTTAACATATTATTCTACGTGACGTTTCCTTTTAATTTGGTTTATTAATTAAATGAGACGTTACATTATGATTATATACGATTATATATGATAGTAAAATTATTATTTTAATTATAAAATTAAACAATTTTTATTTATTTTATAAGTAGTTTTATAATTAAAAAATATTAGATTTAACAAAACCATCAAATAAAAAACCGTTAAATATAAAAACAAATTGTCAATTAAAGAGTAAAATTTGTAAAATAGTTATTTTAATTTAAAAAAAATATATTTAAATAGTAAAATTAAAAAGTAAATGTGTAAAAAAAGAAAAATCCTTTATATATATATATATATATATATATATATATATATTAAAATATTATTTTAACTATACATATCATTATAAATTAAATCTTCTGAATTAAATAACCAATAAACTATTTTTCTTATCATAATATTTTTAAAATAAAATAAATCTTTTTAAATTTTAACTAACAAGTTGTATTAATCTTCTATATACATCTTTAATTTACATAGGAAATATTTCATATGTAATTTATCCATCATAACTTACAAAATCATTTGTACTTAACATTTTACGAATTTCATTATCTATAAATAAATTCCTAAGTAACATTACCTATGAATATTTTTTCCTATATAAATTTACTTGCAACTATTTTGAATATGACTTTTTTTTTTCATATGTAATATGTGGGTAATTAATTACCTACAAATTTTATAAATTACATATAAATTTTGTTGATGAAAAAAATAATTTTTTTAATATATTTATGATTTTTTAATCAAAAGATAAAATAAAATATAATGAAATATGATGCAAAATCTAAAATGATGCAAAATAGAAACTAAAATGTTCTTTACAAATCTAAAAGTAATGTATTAAAATTATGCACAAAGAATAGTTAAATAACTCAATTCTGGTTATTAATTAATTGTTATGGATATTATATCTATTAAAAGTAATAAATAAAATATTTAATAAAGTCATAAATTTTTATTATATTACTTTAAACTTATGGTGTATGTTTAATATTTACATATAAAATTATAAATAATGTATTAATGACATTAAATGATTTATGATAAAGATACAACAATCTCAGTCAATATATATTAATCAATAAAGAACATTAAATTTATTTGATGGTATTAAATGTTATGTATATATTATAATAAAAATACTAATGATTTACAATGCGTTAAACTTCTGAATTGAATATTTTAGGTATTTTAAAATGTCTTTAGCTAAAACAATTCATTAAATGCATTTAATATAAATTAATAATCTAGACTTTGGGTCAAAGTTAGAGAATGTTAGACTCAGAAGTAAAATCATTTCATATATTCTTTCTATTGTTTGAGTATTCAAATTATTTTTATATAACTATAATGTTCAAAGTTTAAAATAAATGTAATTTATATATATATATATATATAATTTTTAATTATATACATATATATTTCCTCTTTATAACAGTCATTTAATGTTTTTTTTTTTATAAAAGTTAAAGAAAATATTTTATTTTTTATTTGTAATATAATTTTAAATGAGTAATTCGTTAGATATTATTTTAGTTTTCTTATATTTCAATGTATATTTATGTGTTATTAAAATTTCTCGTTATTATTATAACTATTATTTCTCTTTCATATTACTTAAATTAAGAAGACAATTGAAATTAAAATTATGATAGCATAAACATATGTTTGGATAAAGAATTTTATAATTTTTAAAACATTTAAATGGATTGAATTTAAATAAATACTATTTTAAATTCTTTCATTTCTTAAATGTTTAGAATGGATAAGGCAATTAAAATTTTGTAAATTTTAATATTTTTTTTGGATTAATTATTTCAATTACAACTAAATTGAAAAACTTATTTTAATATCAAATATTTGTTAAAAATTAAAAAAAAAAAATCAACATTCATAACCTTTTGTAATGAATCTTGATTGCAATTTTTTTTAAGTTCTTCAATTTTTTTTTATATATATTTGGAAAAAAAGTTTCTTAATCTACATAAACAAGAATATTTTCAAGTTATGAAATATTATATCGAGTTAGACCCAAATAAGATAGCACAACTTTAGACTTGTGTAAGGTTGAGCCAAGTAAGCCCAAGTTAAAGTCAAGCCAAATAGACCCTAACATAGGTTAAATTAAGCCGATTTAGGACCATTTTGATCTAAGTGGGATGAGGCCCAAGTGGAGTTGACTTAGGTCAGGGTCAAGTTGAGTTAGTCCGAGTTTAGGTCGAGACAAGAAAATTCAAGTCTAGGTCAAGCCAAGTGTCGATCCAAGCTCAGGTTGAGTCGAGTTAGGGCATCTCATATTCAGTCGAGTCAAGGAAGGTCCACATTCATCTGAGTTAGAGTCACCTCACGTATAATCGAGTTGGGCAAGGTCCATGTTGATCCTAAACTGATCAAAGATCAAGTATAGCCTAGTCTGATCAACACGCAAGTTAAGTCGGGCCGAGTTGATTCTACCTATACCTCGGTCAAGTCGATTCAACTTTCCTGAGTTGAGTTGACTTAGGCTCTTTTGAGTAGAATTGGCCTAAGCGAGCTGAGTCGAGGTTGAGTCAAACCACGTTGGTCTGAGTTTATATCGAGTTGAGTCAATGCATGCTTAAGTTAAGCGAGTCGAGATTGGTCCACATTTATCAAAATTATAGCTTACTCACATTTAGTTGAGTTAGGCTAAGCGTAGGTTGATCATAGTTTAATCAATACCAGGTAAAACCAAGCCCAATCAAGACTAGGTCAAGCCAAGCCCAAGTCAAGGCGAGTCAGACCCAACCTAGCTTGAGCATAGTTTGCCCGACTTTAAATCAAGTTGAGTCAACCTAGGTCCAAGTTAAGTCATGTTAGGGAGACCCATGTCGAGTCAAGTTCGGTCAGTCCAGATTGGTTATGTTTAAGAGAAGTTGGGTCTATAGAGACAAAACAAGTCAAGTTTGTCTAAGTCGAGTTGGGCCAAGATATCATGTTGGAGCCTTGTCAAACTAAGTTAGGTCGATACTATGTCAAGTGGAGTCGAGTCTACCCAAACCTAGATCAAGTAAAATCGATCCAAACCTAGGTTGACCCAAACTACAAAGACCAAAATATAAATTTGAGTATGAAGAATTTAAAATTTTTAAGTTTTATGTCAAATTTAAAATTCTTTAATTTTAAGTAATCGAATGACTCTAATAAAATTCTAAAATTTTAATTTTTCAAAATTTCTTCTCTACACAACATATTTTATTATCTAGCATTTCATATTTAAAAAAAATTACTCTCTTAAAATGCCTTATCTAAATACATTATAAAATTTTTAAAATGATAAAGAAATATTTATTAAAAATTAACCGTTCCTTGAAAAGTAATAAAAAGAATATTGATTAACTTTTGAAGAGATTAAATGTTTTAATTCATATATCATATTAATTTGTTCGGTGTTTTAAAGTTGTCACACCAACTAAGGGAAGTTAGTCTGTGTTCTTGTAATTTTGTGTTCTTTCCTAATTGAATAATGTATGTTTGTAGTGTAAAATTTGATATGTATGGTGTTCTGCAAAATTTATGATCAGTAGGTTTTAAGTATTGTGATAATGTGTTGCTTTCTGTAAATTGTGGTATGATGTGATCATGTGTTTACTTGGTGTTAAATTGTTGGTTTACGTGTATGATTGAATGAAAGAGTTATGATTTGAGCAATTGTCCAAATTGGTACCTTAAGAAAACGTTTATGCAAGTGTTTAAGCTAAGAAAAGAGTGGAAATTACCAATTCATGCAATTGATAAAGCTAAACTCTCTCATCCATGTTTGCTTATGTCATAGTGTTGGATGGTATCACTAGTGCGTTGAACACCAGTTCAAACTTTCAAAGTCAAAGAGCATCTCGCTCGAGGACGCTGGGCGCAAGTTCTATATCACTAGGCGCCACTGAGAAGTGGGTCTCTGACTTGGTTGTTGTTGTACAGGCAAGTTTCCCGTTGTACGAAACCAAAGTCAAATAGCTCACTAACTTTGTGCTGACAGGCACTACTAGGGCCCCTGGGAAAAATTCTCAAAATTTAATCCAAAGAAGTTTTAGGGATCTCATTGTTGGGCATTGGAGTATTCTTATTATGAACTCAGCTCCTACGAACCTAACACTAGGCGAGCTCTCTGTACTATTGGGCATCATTCTTCATTGTGTGTTTTGTTGGCTGTATTTCATGAATTTTTTTAATAGTATTGGTTATCATATTTGAGTTATTGATCCCAAAGGTGAAAAAGCTATGAATTGGGGAAAGGTAGTGATTTCTAGGGAGGGAATCTTATTTTATGTGAGATTCATTAGGGTGCGTATTGAGGTAAGGATTATTCCATCATGTAAAGCTATCCAGAGCTTTACTAATCATTCATACTCATGTAGAGGAGGATGGTTAGGTGGTGAGAGTGGCAAAAGGACTTGTCATAAGGACGACTCTAAGGTTCATATGATTGTGACAAGGACTAACCTGTGTGGTAGCTTGGGGGAGAGCATTGCATATCTCCACAAGTGAATGGCTTCATGAGTCTAACTAAATTGCACTTATATGAATAAATTGAGTTTAGAAGAGTCTAATTGCATGTACCTTGTGTGAATAAATATGTCATTTTTATTAAGGTTTTAAGTTATATATATATATATATATATATATATATATATATATATATATATATATATATATATATATATATATCCAAGTGCTCTGAATATTTAGTGGAATAGATAAATAAGAAATAATAAAAATAAACAATGAATGAATTTGTAAAAATAAATAATCTCGAGTACCTTCTGAGTTTGGATTCATAGTTCGCCCATTACAACCCACAAGTATGAGTCATAGTTTTAGCTCTAATCCAACTACAAAAATTACAAAAACAAATTAAAAGACTTAAAAGAAAACTAGGAAAACATATATCTCAAACATATAAATTGTTATTACAAAATCCCAGAACATATGCTTGGAACATAGTATGGTATAAAAGTAATATAAAACATTTAGAACAAAAGTTGAAAGAGTTAAGCCATTTTGTTGCTTAATCTAGTTACTAGAGGTTTACTTTGAATCTTAATCTAAAATTCCTTAGGGTTTTGAGGTCTTTGGACTTCTTTACTCTTTCAAAAGTCTTTGTGTAGCACCAAGAGCTGTTCATACGTTGGTCAGCCCTTAAATTTAGTGGTCCCGACAGTAAAACCTGAAAAGGTAGTAAGACCGTTGGTCAGCTAGATAGAAAGAATAGGTGGTCCCGTAACATGGAAACTAGAGAAAGATCAAAGATTCCAAATATACTTAGAACACTAAGTGATCTAAGATTAAGAAACAAAGATAAACAAATAGTAGTAAGAACTAGCCAAAATGAAGCTTCTTCTTCAAAAAAAATAATAAAGATAAAGAATTAAAAATTGCAGAAATAGAAAACTCTTTACATTACTAGTGCATAATTGACTTTTTTAACCCGCCTTATAGGCTTCGATTATAGCGGAACCTAAGCCTATAAGGAAACGATGACATTTTTGCAATTTTGTCCAATTTTTTTTTGCCTCGGGTCCCCTAAAAACCGGTGCAGTAAGTCGTTTTATGCCTCAGTTAGAAATGAACTGAAGCTTATAAGGCAACCTAGTAACCAAAATTTCGAAAATGCCACCAACGTCAGATGATTTGGCCTTGGGTATTATTGGACTAAGGCAGTAAGTGGTTTAGGCCTCGATTGTTAATTGACTCGAGGCCATAAAGCCTATTATAATTTCCAATTCGCGAACCCTCATTGTTCATCATCTCCCATAATTCTCTCCGTGCGAAATCTCTACACTCTCTTCCACCACCATTGTCTAGCTCCGTCGCCGACCAGCTGCTGCTGCCATCCTTCGTGCATTGTTGCCTTCGTCGCACCATCCATTGCCGCCGATTGCATTGTCGTCTCTCGCTACCAATGAGTTCAAAAAAAGGGTTTCCCTTCACGTTTTGTTTTTTTTTTTTTGCATTTTGGTTTGTTTGTGTTGCTTTAGTTTTCTTTCTGTTATGAATTATAGTAGTTTGAGTTTTGTGGTTTCGTTTTTTATCATTAAGTACTCTTGCAGTGTGGAATTTTGAGTTCTCACGTTGTGAATCCTCTTTGGTTTCGATTCTCAATTGTTATTCAACTTTCACGCACCCAGGTTCCGTTCTAAATTGTTATATATTTATGGTTAATTATTTGTTTAAATATGTTGTTTGATTTTCTTATAGTGTGAGTTAGCCTTAGTTTCCCCTTAGAGATTCAATACGAAAAGTATGTATTGTCCCCTAGTTTTCATTTTGAAGAAACTTCATTTTTTTAAAATTAATATAAGGGGATACAATACTAATAATTTAAATGTATTGAATCTTGAATTGTCCAATTGGACAATTTAAGAAGATTAATCACTTTCTTATAGTTTATTAGTGCATATATATATTTTAAAATACATATCTTAAAATTCATGAATATTAATGTTTTGTGATGTTTTCATTTTACATATATATGGTTGAACATCATAGTTCATCAAATGATGAAGCACCCACTATGAGACCCACCAACGGAGCCACTAGGTTGAGACAACTCTTAATTAGAAGAGCTAATGGTTAGAAAACACCTGTTGATATTGACGTTGACACTAAAATTCCTAGAGGTCGTTATGCCGACGTCTTCAAAAGCTATTTAGGAATGTTGGCATGAGAGAGAATATCAATCATTACTCCATCTTTTGATCATGTCACTGAAGTTGATCGGGACATGATATGACATAATTTATTGGTAACTAATATTAATGTTATTAACCTTATAGTTTGATTTTGATGATAATATGTTAAATATTATTGATGACATTTTCTATATTGCAGCTAACATTTGATATTCCAAATGTGGTGACGCTTAAACACAAATGTTTATCATTAGTGGTTGAGAAATTTTGTGGTTTTAAGACCAAGTTGATGTCTAGGTATGTGTTTGGATCTAAAAAGAATGAAAATTCATTGCTGAAATACACATGGATTGATGAAGACACTTTGCGTCGGTTTCTTGAGCTTTGGACATTTGAGGGATGACAAGTATGTTTATTTGAAATCATCAATTGGTCAATTGATAATTTTGTACATATTGTCTCGTGGTGGGTATAGAAAACTTGAAGAGAAGATAATGTCAAAAAAGAAAAAATCTAGGTCCCCACCTTCGGAGGGTGAAGATATTGAGCCTCCTTCACCACCATCACATCATCAAAAGTGGAAGTTAGCCCGTCTACGCACATCAGGCAACTACGCTTCTGAATCAGCACGAGAAATCTCTGAGAAAATTGTAAGATACAATTCTTCTCTAAATATCATTCTCGTCTTTTATATTGTATTATTTTTTATAACTTTTTTTTTGTTACATTGCAGGATTTGTTAGTTGAGCAAAGCTCCCAAGGAGGATTCACTCCAGAAGGTCGTCATGACATACTTGCTACTGCAATTGGATGGTATGAGCACCTTGGACGTGTGCGTGGTGCTGGATCAAGAGTCGGCATACACCAATTTTTTTGTTCCTCCTCTCGTTAGTCTTCATGCAGTCAGAGTGCTGATTATGAAGAAAGACTGATGGAAAGAATCATTATGAAGGTGAAAGGAGAACTTATGTGCCAATTTGAGAATTATGGCATTCGTTCCCTAGTGGATCCTCCACCAAAACTACACCCATTTGTGCCTCCCACGGGTAAATCTTTTTTCTATAAGTTATGAATGGAATAAATGATATTTAATTGAATAATGGAATAACATGAATAAATCATTGACTTTAACAGGTAGAAACAGAAATGAGAGTTGTTCAACTCCACCCAGGGATGACATGGACGACACTCATCCATTTCAGCTATATATTTGGGATGGTATAGGGAAGACACAAGTGGCTCGTGGAAAAGTATTTAAGGCAACCACGATTCTTCATGGCATGGAGTTATCAGAGGATGAGGTTAAGGTCACAGTAGAGGAGGTGTTTGTAACGTCCTAGCCGGAAATTACTTATTTAAAATAAAAATCAAGATAATATATAAATAACCTCATTTATTAATTACTTCTTTCCCAAAACGCAGGAAAATTTAAAGCAATTATTTCGCTGTGCCAAACTAAAATAAACTCACGGCATTGAAATAGTACAACTATAAAGTGTTTATAAAGCCCATACAAAAATAGTTTATAAAATTCTATGAAAAGAACTACTAAAACTCCCATAGTTGTTCCCCACTCCATCGCTAACCATCCACATGCTCACCTGCATCAACATCTGCTCCCATGAAACAAGTTACATGATCATCGCCAAACACACACAGATAGGGTGAGCTCATTTAATATAAACAACTAAAATATGACAATAATTAAAGCATCTCAAGATTATAACACGTGTTAGCATTTTCCCTTTTCTTAAGTTCCTCAACTTTCAACCTTTAATTTAGACGTCTATTATTTCTACAACCTTTGGGTGATTTCACTGATTGATCTTCACTGCACGAGTGTCTACTCGCCCCTCCGACTACAGTCCACCACCTAATAGTCCACACGCGGGAATAAATTTGCCACAGACTCACACAGAGACACCAAGTGGAGTTCCCCAAAACGAACAAGAGTCCGTAGTTGTTTCCAGACTATCAAAACTCTATCAGATGCACTGAAGAGGGCAATCATTCGAAACCTCGTCGTACGAGCCACGATCTCGCACACTCCACTTGACTTCCTAAACCACCATGCTACAACCTAGGGTGACTACGTGTTACCCCAATACAAGATACACTTGTAACTGGGCCCCTAGCCAAAGCATCTTATCATGAACATCACCTCCAGCTATGAAGAAATCCTCCTCGCGCACCAACTCTGCACCAAAACCGCCTGGCACGCCTCTCGCGTAGCTAGGCGGAAGCTGGTTCTAGACCGCCTGGCGGGCATCTCACATCGCCAGGCGCCAAGCACCATCCAGTAGTCCATTCTCACCATCACCGCCTGCGGACCCAAACCTGTCGCCATGCACCTTGCGTAGACAATGGCCACTGCTACTGGTTTTTGACATTTTCATCAGGTCTTAAAAGACCCCAAACATACAATGCATCATTCTTATAACAATCATACTATTCCAAACATAATACTATAACCCAAACTCAATACATCAAAATAACTCATGCTGAAATCAAGTATTTTCTTGTCCAATTTATTCGCCTTTATTTACTAATTGAAACATGCCTCAAAATGGTCAATATTGTATGTGCACCCTAAAACAACACAAACAGTGAAGCATACAAGCTAAACCACCTCATAGACATCAATCTCATTCATCCAGGCATGTTCATAAAACTGAATTGCACTACCACACACTGGACTTAGCATTTTTCTCAACTATTAGCGTACAATCTATTTAACAACATCATTACCAATTACCAATTAACTATTAGCACTTGCACATTCTACTTCACACTCCTCATATTACCAATTAACTAGCACAAAATCATTTAATCAGTAATACATGATGTCCTCATTCCAGCTTCCAAATAAATACAATCTCTATCAAGTTCAACATATAACTTTATTTAGTTTCAATCCTATATCCTAATTATTATATACTCATACATAAATAAGTTAATATGCTATGCCTGAGTTCCCTTCACCTCACTACCCCCCACTAAGCCCTATCATACATACTAAGTTATCCAGCATAACAACCAAAACACACAATCACAACAGAACTCAAAACGATCACCAAGACTAAGGTATCGCCTGGCGACAACCCAGACGCCGACAGGCGGTGCTTGCCAACATGGTTTCTGCCCAGTTTTTATTTCGATTCATATCTGATTCCCAAGCACTTAAATCACAATACTATTTTTCCCACATACACAATTTCACATGCACGCATATGACAGAGTTCATACTTTATTCATATTAACATCAATTCCATAAAACAGAGCACTGATCATATACATAATTCATGCTTGATTATTTCTAACCCCAACAAGAATCCAAATCCCAAATTCATTCAAGTATTCATGCAATTTCTACCAATTGAATAATTACTATTCAAAATACATCATGCCAATCATATGCATACCCAACATCCATGTCAAACACCATAACACCATTGACAAGCCAATAAAACAGGAAAAATTGAGCAACACAGTATGTGCCGCCTGGCGGGTCACCCTCAGCCGCCTGGCGGGCTTCCCCAACGCCGCATGCGGTTTCTGTAATTTTCCAGAAACACGACGAAATTCAACAAAAATGAAGCAACCACACCCCATTCATCAAGTTTAGCAGGAACGCATATATTTGGCATACAAAACACAGAATAGAACTCCCCTAACCTGGATTTTTCCCGTACTAATGCTCTTCTAGAGTCCTTTTTTGTGATTCCAATTTGATTCCAAGCCTTGTCTCCACCCAATCACACTCACTCACTCTCTTTAGGTTCAATTTTTTGTGCTTAGAAACTCTCTCCTAAATAGCCCACACAAAATCCTCCTGCCCACACTCTCTTTCCACTCACTTGGCCAATTAATCAAGTCCTTAATGATGGGTTATGGTTCAAAAACTCAACTAGCATTAAAAATGGCTTTAATTGACTTTCAAGGCTCATTAGAAGTTGTTTTTGCAATCCTCCTTGGCTGCCTTTTTCTAGCTAGGGTTTTGGTGTCCATTCCTATTCTTGCCAAAAATTGATTTTAGCAAAAAGAAATTACTTTGCTTAAGCTAAGGTTCAAACCCATGACCTTCCAATATCAATGCAAGTGCAACCATTTAACAAACTCATGTTTCGTGATAATTTCTATAAATATAGAAATTTATCTCTACTAACATGCCCAATTTTAATTCTAAAATAATACTAAGATTAAATAACGCACAATGGCATACATAGGATTTGAACCCAAGTCCTCTCACACAACCAAGTACTCTCAACCAATTGAGCTAGTACTTTTCCACGTCATGAAAATTAGCATTTAATGCCATAAAGGCTTTCTCTACCCGTATTTATTAAATAATTATTTATTTAATTATTTAAATTCCTCGGGTCTTACAATTTTCGTGTTGTTTGCTTTAGTTCTTGTGTCAACAGATGAGATATATGATGTGGCACATGCATTCTAATGTTTCCTCGCATGGCCTAGAGATTTGGTTGATTATGACCCCCCCAGTACAAACTCTCAAACCCACAATATACTAAATTTTTAAGTTTACATGTTTAATATATTTAAACTTAAATTATATTTCATTTAAACTAAATTGCATGGATATAGGAAAATCCTCAACCGAAGAAGATTCCTCTTTCTTTGGACGATCCTCTTGGTGCATTACTCCAACTTACTCAAATCACAAATGATAAGCCGATGCAGATTCCTTAGGATTCTAACATTTTTTGGAGAGACCTTGAGATCCCTCTTTACTTGCATTCGTAAGATGTTTTGGAGCTTGTACGGGGACAAGAGGAACTGAATATTACCATTATTTAGTTATGGATGATGTAAGTTTTTTTCTTCATTATATATAGTTATTTGATTTATTTATCTATTTACTTATATCAAATCAATTTTATGTTTAGGTATTTGTCTGGTGTCACTAAAGCTATGGGGCTAAATGATCTATATGGGTTTGTAGACCCCCAACTCACTCATGAAGGCAACAAGTTTCATGACACCCAAGCATATGTGACCAAATGCTTTCAACGCGTAAAAGAAATTATTTTGTCCTATATGTTGTTGGGTAAGTCATTTTTGTTAACTTCTGAATATAATCTGTCATTTTCATGCATAACAATGAATTTATTTTCTTCTCATCCGTAATAGGCAGTTACTTGTGAGTACTGTAACATCCCGGTTGAATATTACTAATTTTAAATAATATAGAAAAAAGAATGATAAAGTGACATTTATTTAAATGTCTTTCCCAAAACGTGTGAAATTAAAATCCTTTTTAATCGTCATTCATAATAAATATAATTTATTTTCAAGTGTTTACATTTCCAAAACCAGGAAATCAAAATCTGAGTTACAAAGTAAATCAAGAAAACAATAAAATCAAATCCCCAAGCATCCCTGCTCCAACTCTATGCCTCACTAACACCACCTGCAACATCGTCTACTCCCGTGTAACACATTACACAATCATCACCAATCACAAGCAGATAGGGTGAGCTAACAATATCAATTTATATATACAATTCAAATATATGCATACACATGTATATCATACTCTCATAACCAACCTGTTTCCTTTCCTGCGCTTAACGCCTCCTGGAAAGAATCTCTCCCCTTGCGCACCAACGCCTTGTGGGGATAACAAGCCACAACCCTTACCTGCTCACCAAAACCCGGTAAGAGCATTACATTCCTTAGGACTTACAAGTAACCACCCTTGTCTGCTCACCAAAATCCAGCAAGAGCACAACCCTTACCTATTCACCAAAACTTGGTAAGAGCGTTGCTTTCCCTAAGACCCACAAGCAACAACCCTTACCTATTCACCAAATCCCAGCAAGAGCACAACCCTTACCTGTTCACCAAAACCCGGTAAGAGCATTGCTTTCTCTAAAACTTACAAGTAACAACCCTTGTCTGCTCAACAAAACCCGGCAAGAGCGCAATGATTACCTTTACTTGACCATGGACCAAAGATATACATGCTTCCACGAACCTACCCGCTTGTGGTCCTGTCTCTACGAACCTCTCCGCTCATAATCCAACTACGAAGCTCCCCGCCCGTAGTCCAACACACGTGATCCAACAACTACGAACCTTCCCGCTCGCAACAACCCTCAAGTGTGAGCACGGAACATACGAACCTCCCCGCTCGTATCCTCACACGGGAGCATCATAATATGAACCTCCCCGCTCATGACACAGTCAAGCATCTCCTGGTCCAAGTCCACATCTGATGAAGGATTATCTTGTTCCTTTTTAAGATGATTGAATGGTGTGAGTTGATTAAGAAAGCTAAGTGAAATCCCCACTGGACATTAAGATAGCAAGCTATCTAGATGTGAAGATTCCTTTCACAAAGCTCAAGAGAAGAAGATGATGGATTGATTCAAACAAAAAGGAAATGGAAAGCACATAAACCATAGAAAACCAATAACAATTAAAGGAAGAAGAAAACATAAAATGGAAAGGAAAGAAATGGTAAAAATGTGAGAAGCACGCCACTACAAGGCTAGGCTAGAAGCCATGGCAACCTTGAAGATGAGGGGATGTATGCCGCCACTTGCTATGCAAGATAAGGCTTAAAAGTATTCACTCCCAAGGGAGGAAACTCTCACAAATGGTTGAGACACAAGAGTGTTTTTACTTCAAAATGTTCAACCGTTTTACATGTCTAGGAGCACCCCTTATATAGAAGAGTTTAAGGGCCTCTATGAAAATAAAAGATACC
>Ga0209589_1009480_pt1 | contig 14669 bp, 3 predicted proteins | sample CowpeawhiteBW_FD_187525 | JGI IMG/M metagenome (GOLD analysis project Ga0209589, IMG submission 187525) | Root nodule microbial communities of legume samples collected from California USA - Cow pea white BW (SPAdes) (version 2) | ecosystem: Host-associated > Plants > Roots > Nodule | place: USA... | reverse complement strand
TATATAAGGTAAAGTTTAGAGGGTACGGGTATCTACGGGTACGGATACTATGATACCCGTACCCGCCCCGTTAACATGCGGGTATCAAAAATACCCATACCCGCGGGTAGCGGGTATCCATTTTTAATATCCATTTTCTACCCGTTGCGGGTTTTATCCGCGGATACCCGCGGGTACGGATTTTTTTGACATCCCTAGACAGGTAGGATACGGTAGTAGCTCCTCCATACCCTACCCGCTAGATAAATATATGTCTCGTATCCGTATCCATATCTGTCCGTTATGCGGGTACTCACATAATTTTTTAATATTTGCGAATATCCACGGGTATTTACAAGTATTTACAAAAAATAAAAATAAATAATTTAACATATTTTAATCCTAAATTCAACTAAAATGCAATACATAACATTCATAAATTTTAAACAAAGTCAAAATAATTCATTTAAATAGTGTTGAATAACAGTTTACAAAGAAATTTTTTTTTTAAAACTAATTGATAAGAAAATAACTCATTCAAAATCAATATGTTAATATTTTAATCATTTTTTTTTAATTTAAATTAGAGTATAGCGGATACTATGATACTTGTACCCGCCCCGTTAACACACGGGTATTAAAAATACTCGTACCCGTTACCCACGTGAGTATCCATTTACAATATCCACTTTTTACCCGTTACATATTTTATCCACATATATCCACGGGTATAAATTTTTTTTACATCACTGGTTAGAAGTTGGAACCATGTGGGTAGGTAATTGATCAACCTAATTTTTATTGAGAATATTAATGTATTCTTCATAATGAAAACTATACAAACGAAAGTGTTATGATTTGAACAAATTTTAAAATTGTTTTAAGTGGAAGATTAAGGATTAGGATCATATTGATAAACAAAACAGAGTTAAAACATTGATTTATAAATTGTTTTAAGTGAAAAATAAAAGGATTAAGATCAACATGATAAATAAGAGAGAGTTAAACATGCTTTTCGTAATTTTATTTTTCTCTCTCGTATGAATGTAATCTTTTTCCTCAATTTTTCAAAGTTTGTATTATCTTCCATTTATCTATGTTTCTAATTATGAGTCTCATCTTTTTCAAAATCGAATTTCACTTTAGTAAGTAAAGATTGTTTCTATCCGAACAACAAAATTGGAATCTTTGAAAATATTTTATTTCTCTTTTATATTTATGTTTTAGTTTAATTATATATATATATATATATATATATATATATATATATATATATATAATCCATTTGAACAATGAAAAGAAAAAAAAAACGTTTCAGGCCAATGTTTTCCTTGACAAAGTATGAGCTTAGCCCATCTTAAACAAACTATTCCAAAATGTAAATTTGAAACGATTAGGCTGTGTTTTCATGCACCCATCAAATTTCTTCCCGCACCCCACCACTACAATATAGGTTTCTGGAAATTTTCATCCGAAATAAAGGTGGCCCAAGGGAATTTGTATCCGGATTCGTATTTCCAAAGGCATAATTTATACTTCCGAAAAACAAAATAAATAATACTATTTATGAGTGTCTTTAGGAAAAATATTTTCTAGATTGGTCTGATATGTTTTTGAAAGCAAAATCTGGAAACTCACTTATTGAATGAGGTGTGAAAAGAAATTTTATGGGGTGCATGAAGAAACATCAAAATAACTATTCAATTTTTAAAAGGAAAATATTTAAGGCCGAAATTGGCTTAATAAGGCAAGTTTCTTCTTGTATTTCCAAGATTTTTTTTCACCTAAAAAAAAATTAAATTTCAAAAATACCTTTTCATCATTGGACTAGAGTAATGCAGATCTTGTCCCCAAGCTTGTTTTTGGAAGTCGACTTCCGGTGAAGGATGCTTTCAGATATTGACATCCGGTAAAAGATTTGAACTTCCGGTGTTGAAAAAAATATATATATCGGAAGTAGACATCCAATAATATAAATATATTATGTCTTTTGACATCCGGAAGTTCACAATATTCATCGGATGTTGATATTCAAAAACATCTTTCATTAGAAGTTGATATCCGGAAGTAATTTTGGAGTGAGATTTGTGTTATTTGGTCAAATAGTCAAAAGGTATTTTTGAAATTTAAAAAATGTTTGGTGGTGCAGAAGAAATCTTAGAGGTGTAGGAAGAAACACCGTTCTTTAAATTCGGTAGAATTTTGTAATTTGAATATTTGGGTCTTCCCCTTTTTACACTTCCTAGCTTTCATTTGCACCTGAACAAAATTCAAAATATCCATATTACCCTTATTTTATTATTGGCAATGGAATAGGTATACTATGGTTGATTTTTGCTAAGATTAGTGTGGAGAGTTATAGGAAGAGGTGGTCGGGGCACAATTATGTTTATAGAGTGAGTAATTGCAATTTTTGATTTTGTTAAAATTATTACTAATTATATGAAAAAAGTTTATTTTATTTTCCTAATTTTGTATATTTGTTTTCTTTAAGATATTATTCCAATTAACTTAGTGTCTTAGATTCGTAACGAAGTTAAATAAGCAGTAACTGTTTGAATTTGAATCTTTGATACCAAGAAAGTTCATCTGAGATATTACAATTTGGAAAAGTTGTGGATTGTGCAAGCTGGCTGTTTTCTTCTTGCACCCCATTAAATTCTTTCCTGCACTCTATCAATTAGATTTTGCTTTCCGAAACACATTATATCAATTCCGAAAATATCTTTCTGAAAGACACTCATCTTATTTCAGTTTCGGATCAAAATTTCTGGAAGTCTGTGATGGGATGCTGGAAGAAATTTTATGACTGCAAGAAGAAAACACTCATCATGCAATACCAAAGCGAAAAATAATTACTTTTGACAGGTTAAATATGTTTTTGTCCTTAACTTTCAGTAAATTTTGAAATTAGTTTATTTCAAAAATTTTGATCAATTTAATTTTTCATCTTTTGAAATACGTGGATTTAATCCTTTTAATCAAATTTTATTAAGTTTATTTGACATTTCAAGTGCGTTTCATAATAATATTTGAATTAACATTAAAACAAAAAACAAAAATGTATCAAACAGTATAAATAATTCAAATATAATTCTGAAATGCGTATGAAACATCAAATAAACTTAACAAAATTTAATTAAAATAACTAAATTTACATATTATGAAAGATGAAAGACTAGATTGATCTAAAATTTCAAAATAAACTAATTTCATAATTCACTGGATCAAAAACATATTTAAGTTCTTTTAAAATGTACAATTTAAAAGTTTTCGGTCAACAAAATCCATAACATAAAAGGTCAATTTTAACCTTTTGGAAGCCAATTTTGACTTTCAAAATACACAATTCACAAGGCAAAATTAACTTCTGGCTTTTTAAATTACACGATCTAAAACATAATTTATGAAGTCAGTTCTAGATTAATAATTTAGAAATCATTTATGGATTGTATAATTTAAAAGTCAAACTTTCCAGAGAAAAAAAATACTTCAAAATATACAATCATTCTCAGATTATACAATAAATTCTTAAGAAATTCGAAGTATTGCCCAACCTAGAAAAATGAATGTTGTTATTATGTAAACAAACGAAAGCACACACATTTGGACCTTTTAAAAATTTTAAAAAATATTAATGAGTTATTAATAAAAATTATAATTCAAAGAAAAAATAAAGCATGTTTTATTTTATTTTTTTATGTTTGTTCCGTGTAAGAAATATTGAAAAAATGAAAATTTAATAAAAGGGTACAAGAATTTTTTTGACTGTGTATGTTGTATATATCGAAGAAATAATTATACATAAAAGCAATTTTGAAAAAAAAAATACACAAACCAAATATATTATATATTGTTAAAGATGAATGAATTTCCTCAAAAAAATATAAAGGAACCACATTATTAGAAAGAAAGAAAAAACTTTTAAGGAAGAACATGGCCTAGCAATCAAAGGGGGACCATTATGTTGAACAAGTGAAACATCCAAATAGAATATGAACTTAATAACATTAAAGGTATGTTTATATACTATTTTTTAAGAGCACTTTTAAGAGAGACAAATAAAAAATAAAATAAAATAATTTTTCTAGAAATTAAAGTTAATTTCTGACTTTCCCAGTAGGAAATTTTCATTTCGGAGTGGATTGGATTCATGAAATTATGAGATTGATCTGAATTCGTGATAATTCCAAACATATACACAATAGAACTCAAATCACAACCAATCAATTCAATGGAAAAGAATTATATAACCAATCTCCTTCTATATCTCAGGTACATACAGTTAATTTGAATTGTAAAGCATAACAGTGTCACAACAGAAGGCTCAAAAAGAGCAAAAAAGACAGAAAAATCACAATCTTGCATGCAGAGAGTTGCAGAAGAGTAACACAATGTTGTTGAATATTAGAAAGAAACAAAAGTGAAAAGAAATGGCACAAAGTAGCTGCAATAAATTTACTTCATTGATGTCTTCTTCCGGAGATAGAGCCTTGGATATGTACAAGAACTACACACACCTCATGACCATTCACAACAGTATCTTCAACATCATTGCTGTTCACAATATCATTCACACCTCGAGTCCAAGAAATCATTTTTTGCCCCAGGCAAAACAGCAACACTGAACAACCAAGAAATGGCAAAAGATAATAAGCATTACTATGTGGAAACTCAAAGCTAACACATCTAAGGTTTGTTTGGAGTAAGTACTTATATAACAGAACAATAAGAACAAGAATTAAGATCAGCTTCACACATAAGTGAGCAACATTCTCTTACAAGAATTAAGATCAGCTTCACACATAAGTGAGCAACATTCTCTTACAAGTAGTTCTGATACCGCTCTTTCATCTACACCGTTCCTAACTGCTAATCAGGTAAGCTTCCGCTATTTGGGTATTGGGAACTGTTTTGGGATAATTTATTGTACGATAGATTATGATAGAATTCATAATCTATCAGTTTTAACATGTTCATAAACTAATTTTAACTGGTGAAAGAGATCATTTCATTTTTTCTTCTTACTTTTCTCAACTAGAAGTACTAATGGAGAAGCTCTTTCAAACAAATCTCTAATATCTCATTGTAAGAAGGTATAGCAGGCATACCTGGACTTTGTCATCAGAGAATTGACCCTTGTTATGTTGTGGTCTATCGTTAGGCGTGCCCGGAACTTGCGCCGGCCCTCCCTGTCTCTCCTCCCTCACTTTGTTGAAAATGTGAGTAAAGCCATCTGCTGATGCTGGGTTGTTCACATCCCAGTCACCAAACTTTGGCACAGCTGCACCTTTATCTGGCTGCATTGTCACAATGTCAAAATCATAAAGATGGTGTTTCACCAAAAGAAAGTCTCACCAACAAGGCCAAATCTTTGGTACTATAAAAGCAACAACAACAAAGGCCTTATCCAACTAGGTCAATTTGTGGAAAACAGATTCTCTGCAGACACAACAAATACAGAAAGGAAAAGTAACTGAAAAATTTGGACCCTCAGACATTGAGCTGCCTTTTAACTAATCATAAATCTTAAACCCTAAAACCTAAACCGTAAACCCTACATTGATACATTGATCACACGGTATCGTTAGACTTGATTAAGACCAAATTTTCATAAATACTATTGCCATGAGATACTTTTTAGCCTACTAACTACACATACAAAATTTCTATTTCTTTTTTTCAAGCCAAGAATGGTAAAACAAAGGAAGCAGAAAAGAAAACTAACTGTTTCATCTCCCCGGTTAGCCTGTCTTAACCGAGATCTTCCCGGTGTTCCCTGGAGGTTGTCATATGAATTCTTTGGTTCCCATTGGGGGCTGTCTCTGCCTGGGGGTCTGGCCTGGCGATGAAGTGGAGAACGTTCGATGCTGTGCTCAGACCCAACACTTTGTGTAGAATGTCTTCTACGGTTTTCAGCAGAACTTACTCCGTGGCTTCTGCTGCTAGTCCTATTGCTTACATTGTCATGACGCGCCGGAGAGTCGATGAAATGCTTAGGATCATCTTCCAAAGGTAGAGATCCCTTTCCAGATGGATCCTCTGAACTAACTCTGGGTTTGGATGGAGGTAGTTGCTCAGATGATGGATTGTCAAGACCTAAATCAGAATTTTCTTCAGGGTCATTTGGATTTATTATTCTTGCACCAGTTCGGCCTTTTCGGGCCTTGTCAAAATATGCTGTGTAAGGAACATTCTCTCCGCTATCCCAATTGCCAAATTTTGGTACATGAGAACGTTGCTGCAAAAGTGTCACATTCAGAAGAGCTTGTCAAGCAAAGTTTGAATAAACAAACACAAGAGAATATCGTATCCCTACTCATCATCAAGAACCAGAATCATTAGCAAAGCAAAAAACAACCAAAAAAAAAAAAAGTAGTAATGCTCCTTTTGTTTCAATGCTAAAGGGGATACACTTTGTTACTTTCAGGTAAGGGCACAGCCTTTTCAGATAACTGCTACCCTTTTAGCAAGTTGGTATAGATCACACCAAATCTTCCGGTATCATGGAATAAAGGGATAAAATCTCAAAGAAAACTCAATCCCAAAACTAAAAGGATAACACTCCAAAATATGCTATCTCCACTATAATATAAAGCACAAACTAGAATCTTCAATCTCAGACACTAGCTTCCTGCTGGGTACGAGAGTAACAGCACAAGTACTCACAACTAAAATAAAAGGATCAGTCTAATTGAGTTTAGAAGACCCTCTAGAAATACTTCCTATGGTCAAGCATTCCCCTATACCAGATTCTAGGACAGAGTAATGTATCTAATTGAGAAAACACTAAAATATTCAACATAATACAAGATCAGTTCCAAAAAGATATGGCTGAGAATCTTACTATCAGAAGAATTTACACAAGAATCTTTCAAATAAGACCAAGCTATGGCATTCATATAATTTTATTTAATACAATGCATTAGTGCATGAATACACTAAAGCTTGATTTGGATCTTGAGAAATTAGCAGGAAAGAAACAGCCAAGAGAGAAATATCGAAGTAGTGTTTTTCACTGGTTTGGTTAGTATGGAAAATAGCAAACAAGAAATAAACACTCGGTTTTGTGCATAATTTTCTCATCACATGCCCAAGAAAAGGAAGAATGTCAGAAAGATAACTTTTAGAAAGTGGATTTTAACCCTACCTTAAATCTCACAAAATTGGCTTATAAGGTAAGGTTCACACTTACTTATGTACTATAATTTTGTTATATCTCTAACTGATGTGAGATCTTTAACAATAACAATCTACGGTTCCCAATTAAATGAAATGAAATGACAATTTTGTATAACATCTTATATATCATTCTACAAATATGAAAAAGAAAGGGTATAAATGTCATCATATGTAAAGAAACTTCTTATTCACTTTTCCATCCAACCAAACAAGCAAAGGAAGAACTCAATTTTCTTTTTTTATCTTTTTTTCTTAATCCATACAACTTAAAAGTCTACTTTTTTTCTCATGATTTATCTTTTCTTCTATTTTTTTTTTCAAATTATTTCTTTCTTTCCTTGTCCAAACAGAGTGTAAATTAGTGTAGCACTCTAGATAAACAAATGCTAAGGCCAAAAGTTGTTCCTCTGCCCATGAAAGAATGTTTATGTAATTATCGATTTCATGTATGGCCATTTTGGCTCAAACATGATTTCAGATGTCCATTTAATGAAAAAAATACAGAGGCAATCGGAATATTTTGATCTTTGTAAGTTAGTAATCTAATCTAGTCATGGAACATCTACATACTTATCTGAATAAGTAACAGTACACTGTACACAAAATAAGTGATTGTTGACTGCAAATTACAATACATGATTATCACAATCTTCCAATTTTTTACTTTTTAATACAAAATGTTCGGAAAAATCTTGATCTGATTGAGACATTAAAAGTAACTCCAAACCTAAATACTTTGTGATGAGAAACATATTGTGAAAAACAATGAGATAATAAATAAAGTAAACTCCCTTGCGCAAATAAGTGCTCAATTTGCTTTATTCCTAATAAATCATCAAAACCTTGTCACTGTAATCACTTATCTGTTTATGGACTCACAAGCTATACAAACATGTATTATGGCTTGTCATATAAAAGTATGTACAAGGTGAATGCCCTTCTGTCTATTGTCGAAGACAAGTTCCTACTTCTCAAGAAAAATCATCATATATCAAAAGACAACTTACTCACAGACATCCTTGTTACCAGAATGCTTTCTAATAATTCTCTTGATAACTTCCTAAGGCATATGCTACATAGGGCTTCGGAACATGAAAATGATAGAACAGCTGAAAGTGGAAATTTAGCATTCATAAATGTCAATCCATATCTGAAATTCATTTCTCTCTTTCCAAATAAATCTTAAAATAATGTTTTGTACTCTTTTTCCTAAACTCTAGCAGGGAAGTTATGGTATTCCACCATAAAAATCACAACTAATGATATTTTAATACCCATGAAAAGTCATATAATCAGTATTTGCCCCCCCTTAACATACCACACTAGAATGAAGATTGTTCAGATATATTTTAGTAAGATAAGAGCTATAAAATTATCCTATTTCTGTGCACCATTTAACTATCAAGAAAAAATATTGGACACAAGATGTTGTGTATCTTGTCCCTGGTTTTTAACACCTGAAATGTATAAAATTACAAATATCAATTGTTAAACATAACATGTAGACCAACACCACATTGAGTTCATGTTCATCTATACTCATCCTTTTTTTTTAATAAAATGCATGAAGATAGCATCACTATAAGGGAATGACATCCAACTAGGTTTGCACCTCATCCCTCAACAATCATATGCTTCTGAAGGATAGGTATAAAGAAACAAAAAGAGAATACAAACTAGCATGGGAGAACCAAACCAAAACCCATGGAATCAGAAAAATCTATACACAAGTAATCCAAATTTGTTCCTAAAAAAGTCATGACTAATACAATCAGGTATATTTTCATACCAAGAGAAATCTTGCTTCAAATCCACACCCATGCTAGCAAGACTATGAACACATTTATTCCCTTCTCTAACAATATGCGAAACTTTAAAAGTTAAGCATTTACTCATAGCTATGCAGTGCTTCCATCTACTTCTATAACACCAAGGAACAATGTTAGGACTAGTGAAGGAAGTAACCACTATTATAGAATCACTTTCTAGCCATAAATAAGAGCAGCCTTTTAACCAAGCATAGCACCATAGTTATCCTTTTTGCAATCATCGTTTTAACTCTTGTTTGCACTTAACAGCTCAACATACAATACCATTTAACATTGCAGGTCTTATCTCCAGAAAAAATATGCATCTCGCATGTAACAGTTACTGATGTAAACATTTAGATACCAAAACCCAGGTGCATATTCCCTTGTAAGTCAGAAAAACAAAGATTACAAATCCAACGCAACAAATTCCAAAGTGAACACTGCAATTCGTACGCTTTATTTCTATTAAACGTGGAATCATGGCAAAAGCACCTCAATTTGTCATATTTTGATTCAACCAAAACAATACTAACAAGTCTCAAACACATGAAACAGCAAATTTCACTGCATACATGATCCACGCCGTACAAAGAATAAGTCAGAACTGAAACAAGCCTCCATTCAGTAATCACAACGCTGTGTCAAAATTGTTAACGAAACATGATTTATGAAACTACCGGCCTAAACAAAACAAAAAAAAAAACTCCACACAATAAGATCCTGACTGAATTACTTCATATGCTTCCAAGAAGCAGAAAGATGAAGCTGCTAATGGCTGATTCGTACGTGGAGAGACAAAGAGTTGACCAAAAAAAGTAAGCCCCTAAGTTTGGTCAACCATATCAAAGCTTGAGAAGATGAACAAAAGAGATAAACAGTGAAGAAGAAAAACTTCACCAAACACAGGATGATACACACCATAATATTGTAAGAAATTGAAACCAAGCTGAGATTCCCTTACCCTTCTCCACAATTTTCACAGCAATCACACACACATGAAACACAACCAAACCATACCAAAAAACAAAAAATTAAAACTTACTGCCATTTCCTTCTAAACCAAGCTTGGAAACCCAGAAATTAAAAAGCAGAAATTTTTCCCTGAAAACAAAAAAAAATTCAGCCTTTTCGGTCAGACCCAGATGAGGTAAAAATTGAGAGAACCCAAGAAGCTCCTCCACAGAATTCAAAGACCCAGCAAGAGAGAGAAGGAGAGAGCTTTAGAGAGAGAGGTTTATCAACCGTTGACCGGCGCCACCGGTAATGTTTGACTATTATTTTCCTGTCTGTAATTTCAATGTTTTTCTTCTCTGTTTCAAATCTCTTACACCTTGCAAAGTCGTACACAGCTTTAAGATTTTTTCAAAGTAAAATATGCAATTACTCTGGCTATGTTCCTGTTTCTACTACTTCCAAATTCATGCTTAATAGATTAATACACAATATGACATATTGCTTTAAAATATAAAGTGAATAGTGCAAAACCTCTTCTCACAAATCATTTTATAATAAACCACCAAGCACATGTGTATGAATTGGCCCAAGATTAACCTTAATTAGCAATTTTAATATGTGTATAAATTCTATGTTCAACAAACTTATCTAGAAGCATTCTCTTTACCATACAACTTAAATTAGTTTATACACAACTTAAAATAAAAAAAAAATTGAAAAATTATGAGAAAAGTTTTATGAATTAGTAACTATTATGAAAAATTATTATTAGTTTATATTATGAAAAATATCTTTTATTGTATTCTTCTCTCTCTTTTTTCTATTGAAATCTTTAGGTGTAAAAGCTCAAATATGTGATAAGTTTTGCAATTGTAAGAAATATTTGAAAAATTTACTATAAAACACATAATCATAAGAAAAATCTAATGAAGAGGGAGAGAGGAAAAAAGAGAAAAAGCATAAGATAAAATTAATATAATAAAAATTAAATTGCATAAAAAGGTTTTACAAAAGTAAGTTGTAAGAATTATTCTTATAAAGATTCAAATATTAAATATGAATATATGAGCTATTAGAAGAAGGCTCTAACATAACTTTATAAGGGTTAAATATGTTTTTGGTCCCTCAAGTTTGAGCGAAATTTGGGTTTAGTCCCTCATCAAAACTTTTGACCAATTTAGTCCTTCATCTTCCAAAATGCGTGAATTTAGTCCTTTTAACCAAATTTTGTTAAGTTTATCTGACATTTCAAGCGCATTTCATGATAGTATTTAAATTATTTATACTGTTTGACACATTTTTGCTTCAATATTAACTTAAATACTATCATGAAATGCGCTTGAAACGTCAGATAAACTTAACAAAATTTGGTTAAAAGGACTAAATTCATGCATTTTGAAATATGAAGGACTAAATTGGTCAAAAATTTTGATGGAGGACTAATTCCAAATTTCGCTGAAACTTGAGGGACCAAAAACATATTTAACCCTAAAATATATAATATAGTCTTCGACTCTGTATAACTAAAATTAAACTATTTTTTATGTGATATTTTTCTTAAGGTTCTTTAATTTTTTGAATTCTTTTCATCTGACTATTTTTCAAAATATTTGTTTTCAAGTTGTGCTTTCATAATCTTCATGTCCAATTTGAGATGGGTGTTAAAGATATATTTGATATCTTCTTTCAGTTTTTTGTTATGATTTTTTATTTAAGTTTTGTATTATGATTTTCTATTGTTTGAATTTTTTTTATGTATTCAAGCATATTTCACTCTTGTAGAACAACTCGTTCACATACTTCAATCAAGTATTTCTTTTCAAATATTCTCTTATTTGTGTTTTATCGAACACTCATATGGTATCAGAGTCATTGTTAAAGTCTATCCTATTGAAATTTCTTGGGTCTGTTGTTTCACTTGCTATAGGACCACTCATTAATGTCCAGTCCTTAATTATAAGACCATTTTATATTATATTTGTAGATGTAAGTCTCACCTTACACCTTACAAGTTGGTTTTGAGGGATTGAGTTAGACTTAAAGTTAACTTCTTAACATGTATCCAATAAAAACACCTTCCGTCATTACTTTCTCTTTGTCTTTCGTCCATGACGAGTTTTGTTTCTCCTAACACTTTATTTCTTCATCTTGGAGAAAATGATGCAGCTTGGAGAAAATGATGCTTTTGTTCTTGTATATCTCTTTCTTGTTGATACCAATTTTCAGCAATGGAAATATAATTGTACAATTTTGTTATCATTACCTCCCAAATATAGGAGCATTTAAAAAAAAACATAAAGTTTATCAATTTCTCAAGATTTTCAACTTCTCAAGGTTCTAAACTTCCCAAGCAGTGGCGAATCTTCAACCAATATTTTGGGGTGCCAAAATTTTGGTTGAATTACTCTTTTGGTCCATTTTTTTGTCCAAAAATATCAAGTTAGTCTTCTAGATTCTTTTAGTCATAATTTGGTTTTGATTTTTTAAAAATTGATGTAATTTGGTCATTTTCGTTAAATATTTTTAAGCAAAGTAAGGATTTTTCATCAAAACTGACACTAAGATTATGTTAGTCATACCAGCAAAGCAAACCATCCTTATTCACAACTTCTATATCGATTAAAAAAAACCTTGATCTGATATAGGAAATTTAATGAAAAAAGGACCAAATTGCATAATTGTTTAAAATACTGGGACTAAATAAAAAATGGGAGGACTAGCTTCATATTTTTAAACGAGAATAGGAATCAAAAGAGTAATCCAAAATTTTTACATAAAATAGTAAAAACATTATATTTATTTTTTTATGATAATAAAAATAATAAAGTTATTATTGTTGTTATTATTATAATTATAAAATAAATATGAATAATTTTTATAATTTTATTATAATTAATTTTTATTTATAATGCTTAAGTTTTAAAATAATAGTTAGATAAAATAATGGTTAAATTAAATAAATAAGAGATAATATTAATAAAATAATTATTTTTATTTTTAAAAGTATTTAAAAGGTAAAATTGAATATGTGTAAAAAAAATTTCCTTTATATATAGATAGAGGTGTATAATTTTTCTTTAAATATCTAATATATAAAATATATTTAAAATTTTAAAATTTTAAAATTTTAAAACAGATATTTAAAATTATATAGATATAAAAAAAAATTGGGGTAGCCATAGGCTCCTTTTATCCTTTCAAAGGTTCACTGTTGTTTTCAAAATGTTTAAGACTTTCTTTATACGACTTTTTGAGAAACTACTATTTTGAAGTTGGATCTTCATATCTCCCTGTCCACTTTGAGAGAGGTATTAGAGATATGTTTAATATCTTCTTTCGATCTTCTATTAAGTTTTCTATAATAATATTTTGTTAGGTTTTATGTTCTTTGAATTTTTTCTGTATATTCAAATATATTTCACTTATGTAGAATAATTCATTTTTATATTTTCAATAAATTATTTTTTTAAATATTTTCTTAATTGTGTTTTACCAAACATTCACAATTATTATATATATATATATATATATATATATATTAAATTTCATTTCGTTCCTCTTTTATCAGGGCAGGTTTTATTTTGAATTTATGTTTAAAAATCGAAAAGCAAAAACTTAGAATAACTTCAAAACAGAATCTTAATAATGATATTCATTCCTAAATAGCACCCAGCATGGTGAGCAATTAATGAAAGAAATATTGCTGCAATAGAAATACAAACACGGGGATTTGCAATCATAAACTAACCAAAAACCTATAACTTTGAAACTGATGGGATTAATTCATACAAACCAGAGATTAGTAGAAAAAAGAAATAATCATTATCAGGCTGGGCCCACGTAGCAAAGTGTCTAATTCTAATTAATTTAGGGCTTAATTTAAAAAAAAAAAAGAAAATGCATGTATAAAGCATAGGTTTGCCATCAACCATAGTCAGGTAAATTAACTATAATACTCTCTAACGTAAATCGTTAATTATATTAACAGTACAATTTTATATTATTATTACTAGCGTAAACACAGACGTTATCGCGCTTGTATATATGTATTTTTTAAATATGCGTGTTGTTATATTAGTATGTGATAATATTGTAATGTTATTAAGTTGATATATAAATTAAAATTATATTTATTAAAAATGAAGTGAAATATATAATAACAGATGAAAAAATAATCATTAATAAATAAAGACGAAGAGAATGAGCAGAGACATCCGATTTTATAAAAATCTTGTAAAAGTAATAGACAATTTTTAAAAATTTAATAAATTATTATATTTAAAGGTTAAAATAAGTATTTTGAAATGTGGACACAAAAAAGAGAATCTCCTTTATATATTATTACATATATAGAACTATATGAATATTGTATAGTATATATTATAAATATTACATTACGTAATAGAGTATCTAAACACTTTATACATTATATCTGAACCATAGCTAGTTAAATTGAGCATGTTTAGGTACAAAACATTAGCGATTTTTTTATGAAAAAAATGTAATGTAGAAACTAACTCCATAGGCAAACACATACTAGGAATGCATTTAAAATTTTGTTAAGGACTTATAGTATATACGTTTTTAATTAAATAATGTTTATTCATAACTTAACTGCTTAACTTATTGACGTGTAACTCATTAAAAGGGAAGGTTATAAATCATTTTGTTAAACTCAAACTAGTTTTCAAATGTTTCATGAATTCCTTTAGAAATGTAAAAGATAAAAAAAAAAAAAAATTA
>Ga0209589_1009478_pt1 | contig 14670 bp, 7 predicted proteins | sample CowpeawhiteBW_FD_187525 | JGI IMG/M metagenome (GOLD analysis project Ga0209589, IMG submission 187525) | Root nodule microbial communities of legume samples collected from California USA - Cow pea white BW (SPAdes) (version 2) | ecosystem: Host-associated > Plants > Roots > Nodule | place: USA... | reverse complement strand
ATATATATATATATATATATATATATATATATATATATATATATATATATATATATATATATATATATATATGCATAAAAGAACGGACAACACTGCTTTTGGAAGTGCTAAAATCATGGGAAACAATAAAGCTAAGACAAAGAATGCGTTTGCTGAAGGTTGTGAGGTAATATCAATCTTTAGGCACAAAAAGTTGGGGAGAGTTATATACAAACATGCCTCGGAAGAGAAAGAAAGTAAAATACAATAACAAAGATGAAAATGTTTTGTTAACTAAGCATGATATAATGGAATGATGGAAGATTTGTTTCTACAGTTTATTCAATGATGAATATACAAGAATAATGGACTTTGAGGAGTTTTAGCACTAGAAAGGATAACCCAAATTAAACCTACCACAATTTCAGAGAACTTTGGGTAAGTGACATGGTAAAGAAGATGAAAAATAAATTTACCATATCATATACCTATCGAACAATTAAAGGATGGAAATATTAAGTTAGATACGAATTTGTTCAATGCAAAAACGAGGCCTAAGAAAATTTAAAATTGAGTACCAAAAAGAACGTTGGTACCTATTTACAAGAATAAAGGAGACATACAATTACAAAACTATGCAAACTAGATAGGAGCCAAACTTGTGTTTTGGATCCACGTTATGAAACTAAGGGAAAAAGTAAATTGTGGTAGATTAACACATACCAGCATATCGAGGAACCAATTTGATTTTATGGTCATAATGTGCCTAACTGCTGAAGAAACTCAACAGAAAATTATACCAGACAGCTGTAGGACCAGTGATGCGGTACTGAATTTTGGTTAATGAAGAGCCTAGTATGCAAAATAATTAGTGTATTGAAGATAAGAATCCTGAAGCAATGAGGGAAATACAATAAAGATAACATCAGGAATAAATTTATCCAACAGAAAGTTGGACTAATACCTATTGAGAAGATAATGGAAACTTGCCTAAGGTGGTCTAGTGGTGTGAGATATACCATTTGAAAAAAAGTGGATCAGACATAGAAGATAGCCCAATGTGTAAGGCTAAAAAACATTTAAGAAAATATCAGGAGAAACCACTGAAAATACCTTGCCCTAACCTCAAAGTGATTTTATTAAAAACTTGGTTGTATTTATAACCCTTTAATTCTTTGTCCTTCATTTACTTTTTTCATATTATTAGCTCTTCAGAGGATTACTGAACAGAAGCCTTACAATCAAAATCATCTTGATGTTTTGAATTAAATTACGGATGGTTGTAACGATACTCCAAATCCGAAAGGCCATACCCAATCAACATTACGTTGTGGAAACAATTAGTACAGTATGTGGTAAGCCATATTTTATTTAATTCTAAACTTCCAGTTCTAAGGGTATTTCACTAATTTTTCATATTTTCTTTTATAGCTTCAATAGTAGGTACTCATTTTCACATATTCCTCATTAATGCAGAATAAATTAAAGGTTTGTTCAACATGTTATTATACTTCCTTTCCGAAAGAAGGAACATAGCAGAATAATGCAATCCTATTGATTGTTTGTTTTAATCAAACTTTGTACTTCATGTAAATACTAGATTCTAGCTTTCATGCGATAGATTACTTTCATCTTATCTTCTACTTCATATTTTCATCAAATTAGATTTTGCAGACATCAAAGATTAACATTGGTATGCATCAACAAAAAATAGTCCTCTCAATTTTCTTGATTACAAATTTTCCCTAAATCCACTAATCTCAAAATTACTAATTTCGTAAGTTATGTTGCCATCACTCTAACAGCTAGCAATCCTACCACTTAAACCACAATAACCAATATATTGTGAAGAGAGAGAGAGAGAGGAAGAGAAGAAATGTATGCGATACAATGCTCACCTACAGCACTTCGTTGATCCTCAATACCTCTGGAAGAAAGTTTGCTCACTAAGATATCAAGATCTACTAATTCAGAAGATCCATCCAATGTTGTCTTACAGAGCCATAAATTCCCTAACCTTTTAGGTGGTTCCACTCCATTTGCCTCACACCAACTTGATATCAGGCCATATAAAGCATGGTTGGGTATGAGGATGGGAGTGGAAAGAATCTGCTGAGTCTTGGGACACGTTCCATGTCCTGCTTCAAGCCATTTCTTTATACAAGATCGTTCATATGTCTGCAAAAAGAGTCAAGATAACATAATTACAAAGTTACTAAATGTAGACAACTTCTAAATAATATATTATCTTACAAGCCCATATTTTCTAAATTATGGATATGTTAAAAGTATTGTTATCATCTTATCAAGCACCAAGACTAAGGGGGAGTCATCTTTAATTTTTTTTTTTTTTAAATCCACTATTTGTTACATAGTGTTTTTCTTAAGCATCCCCCCAGTCAACCATGATCATATTAATGGATAACTCTGCCACTGACCAAAGCCCACTAACCACCCCAGAATGAAAAGAAAAGAAAACACTGGTCCAACCCAGCTCAGCCACTGACAATACTAGAAAAGATCCAATGGCCAGCATCCTTCATACTGAAATATAGTTTCAATGCATCTTTTCAAGTACCTCAAACTCAAATGCATCCTTTTGAGAATGATATCACCCAACCAGAATTGTTGTTTTAATTAACATTGTTAAGCCTCATGCTCACTGATAGCAGTGCTCTCAGAAAACTAAATCAAGCATTCTATGGAATCTACCCAAATTTCTGTTGATTTTAAAATGAAAAACTTTCACAGCTTTTAACGCATTGCTTCAGACAGAATAACATTATATTACCCTTACTTCCAAAGGGAAAGGAGAATAAGAACTGGTTTTTTCCCAAATATTGTCAGCATTACTTACAAGTTCCTAAGTACAATACAAAACAGAAAATCTTTTGGTATCCAAGTTATCTTTATCCACTATATAAGAAACCAATTTTTCAATGATACATGCGGTTATCTTCATCTAATTGTATCATAGTATTTTATTTAAGAAAAGAAATTAGATTAGAAAGTTCTAATAACTAAAAGTTATTATATAAGCTATGATCACATACAAGCCTGATTCAAACAGAGCAGCAAAAAGAAGCTGAAAACTGCTGACAAGCCTGATTTTTACAGTTTAATTTTTAGATATGGGAGTATTTCGGTATAATATACATATTTTAATGTTATTTTTATATTGAGAAAACTCTTCAATTTATGAGTCAAGTTTACAAAGTTTATGTAAGAAGCTCACAATAAAAGGCAAAGAAAAACAATAGTGTAATAATGAAATCTCTAAATTATGGATCTAGTAAGCAGTATATGGTTCTTTACATCTAGGAACGATGGCTAGCACTGTAATCAGTGAAACAGAATACAGAGAAGAAGAATAGAAATTGCCAGGCAGAGATGAAACAAATTCCAATATATTCCTGCCTTCCTCGCCCTCTGCCACATGTCTATTCTTCATAACGGTTTTCCCACGTTCCCTTCTAACCAATTCATCATTTCCATGTGACTCCTTGTCCAGCGACTCTTCTACTCTCATAACATTCCCTCACCCATAAAAAACAACCTTGTTCTCAAAGTTGAAGTTAGGATAATCTCTGCTAATAATAACGGTGTCCTGGCAAGTAGCTTGAGTTGCATCTAAACCATTCGATTGATGGAAACTTGGGAAACTTGAGCAATATGTTGATCACCTCTTATGATAATTCGAGAATCAAGAATTCTGTTAGATTCAACAATAGGGCTGAACACATTGATGAGTAAGGGAAGTGGCAGATATAGCTCTTGACGATCATCTTTGCATCTCTTTAAACAATGGAAGATGGATGAATTTCAGTTGAAGCAAACTCGAGTAACTTATATGCCACTGAACCAATTTTTTAGACAATGGGAAAAGGACCAAAATATTATAGTCCTAGTTTCTGAAGCTTTTGAAGAGCCATTGGATGTTGTCTATATGGCTATAATTTGACCAACAAGAATTCAGCTTCTCAAAACTCTAGTGGAATACGCTTTTTGTCTCAAATTTCTTCATTTGATGTTAAGCCTTAATTGAATGGTCTTTTAGATGAGGGCTAGGTCTCGTTGTTGCAACAACTCTTGTAGGGAGGGTGGATCAATGTAACCCAATTGGTAATTGGAAACGTTGTGAGATCTCCACTATAAACAACTCAGAAGGGGAACCGTCAATGCTAGATTGGAAGGATCAATGTAACCCAATTGGTAATTGACAATGGTATTGAGATCTCCACTATAAACAACTAAGAAGGGGAGTCGTCAATGCTAGATTGGAAGGAACGATTGCACTAAAATTTTGCTCATGGATGTAGCTTACTCCATTCCCTCAGGTTATCCACTATGAAACACGTCAAATACATCTCTAAACACCAACTCAGGGCCTCAGTTCTTCACCACTTTGGGGGTAGTATGCTAAGTTCATGGAAATGTAGTGCCACTCAGTTTGAACAATTGTTGCCAAAAATTGCTACTAGAGACTTTGTCTCAATCGGATACAATTGATTTTGGAAGGCCATGCAATTTCAAAATGTGCTTCCTGCATACTTCTTCAACTTGCTTGCTGTTATAATCAATTTTGAGTGTGACAAAGTGAGCACATTCAGATAATCTATCAATAACCACCAAAATAACTGTAAAGCCATCAGGGAGGTAAGCCAACAATAAATTACATGACCAATTCTTCCTAAATTTGGGTAGGAACTGGAGAGCTTGTAACAGGCCAGAAATAACATGTTAGTCATTTTAGCTTGTTGGCACAGGAGACATTGTTGCATGTGGTTCTTAATGTCCTGGTACATGCCTTGCTGGAAAAAACTAGGCAGAAATTCTAGCCACAATATGTCCCCTTTCAAGATGGTCTCCGGTGGGAAAGTTATAGAATTCTTGGAGAACTTGCTAAATAAAGGGATGCATAGGAGGAATTACCAACCTTTGTTTGCATAGAAAGGATTACCTTGTTTGCATGCTTGAAGAATCTCATTGTGCTTAGAATCAAATGTGATTGAAGCTCTAAACAAACTGCAAACTGATGATTTTCCATGTAGGTTGAGAAATAGCCAAGAAAAATGATTTGGAAGGTGGATCAAACCCTAACATTATCTTTAGCAAATTTGTATTCAATACAGAATTCATAGCAAAGGAACTTATGAAGCCAAGATTGTTGTTCTAGTGATTAGACGATTTGATTTGAGCGACATTTTCACAGAACTTGGATAAGATTTGAATCTAGAACAATAATCAAAGAAACAAGAATGACTTTTTTTATTTAAAAGAGACCTTCAAACACTATCAGTTCTCAATTGAATTAGTCCCAAGTATTTTGAGGAACTTGAACCCTCCCACACAAAACTATACATATGATTAGTTGGTCTTGAATTAATAACCCAAACATCCTAAGACATAGGGCCAATTGTATTGAATTAACTCATCTTTCATGGGCAAGATACACAATATAGAGAACATACTCGTTGATTCAGTCATTGTTCTCAGACGAACAAATTCATCCTTATAAGCTTTCTTATCAAGATCTACTTGAGGTGGAGCACTAGGTTGATATGTTCTTCATGTTTTGAGGTAGTATTGCTTACCCATCTCTGTGAGGTTCCTTTGTTGCCTCCCATGCCTGCCAAGACTTTATCTCTTCCATAAAGTTTGAAACATGTTTCCTTAGTATGCCAAGATCTTCTATAGTATGAACAATATTCTCCATGGTTATCTTTTACTGATGACCTCCTTCTCGGTTTAATCCCTTGAAAATTCCTTGTCCTATTTTCATGACGAAGTCTATGTTGGAGATTCTTTCATTGAGTATGACAACCTTTTGACTTTCTTCTCCCTTCTAATAAAAAATGCTTCCAAAAGAGGATGCAACTTTTCTTTCCCTGATATTTGTATCCTAACTATGTCATATTCATGGTTCAAGCCACTTAAGAATTTAAAGATGTTTCCTCTTTCCATGACTTCAACATGTGTAGTTGCATTTGTTTTACACATCCCCAAATATTGGTACCTATCTAAAACACACCACTTTAGTTGCAGACAATAAAATCCTTCTTCAAAGAAAAGTGTTATTTAAATAATCTCATATCTCTTTAGCAAAGGATTAGAACATATAGTTTCGACTTATCTCAGGAACCATGAAATGCCATAGATCATGATTAGTGGGGCTTCATTATCCCAAATCACAAAATTAACGTCATTTGACCCCAGTCCTCTGCCATCTATGTGATCTAATCTTGACCATCCCTTCAAAATCATCTAAATATATTGGCTCCATTACAAATATTTTCGGCCACCAAACTAGTAGGAGTCCACCACATTTGGAAGATCATTGGATCCAAAAGGATAAATTTCACGTCAGAAATTCCGTCTTAGAAGTTGAAGGTTGCAAATTCAAGCCTCTTCAGAGGGATCACAAAATTAAATTTCAACTCATGTCGACACTAGTTGTGACGCATGACGGCGACTCCATCAGAAACACAGTTTTCAACCTTGTGATCGTCAGTTTAATACACACCTTTCTAACCCACCATTAACCTCAAAGGGTGATGGCAACAGCAGACATTTGTGTGGCAACAGAAACAAAGCTCTTAACCCAACATTTGGAGTTATTATACCAACTTGAACTATGTAAAGAAATAAACAATATTTTATCAATGATAATCATACAAATTACATTCTCATCAAAAATAACAAAAGAAAAATATGTTTAAATGAATAGCCAGATTCTAAAGATATTTTTCTCCCAATTACTATGGACATATCGAAGATACTATTTACAAGAGATTTGGTATTTGTTCACAGAAATCTTCTACTTCTTTCAAGGAATACTCCACACTATCATGAAGAGGAAACAAAAATGTAGTCATTGATAGAAAAGATTTTAATTCACTTGATGATTGTGAAATTCTGGAAATTGTTAATTTGTTTGTAGAAGAACCTGAGCTAGAGTGTCTTTCACAATGATTATGATCAACAAGGGGGTGGAATGTCTTAAATGAACTAAAATCTCTTTTCACTTTTTGGATTTTAGATGGATAGATTAGATCCAGATCCATTTTTGTTCCAGGCAACAATTTGTTCAATCTGTTACATTTGACTAGCTTTTTTAAGATGATTTTGAATTTATAAATCTTGATTGTCATATTACATAATTCAAATATATATATATATATATATATATATATATATATATATATATATATATATATATATATATTTCCATGTCATCGGGTCCTACATTTTAGATAATACAGATGTCATAGTGAATGTGCCCGTGTTGTGCCCACTGTCTGTGTTTCATAGTTCTCAAGTTTACATAACTCTCAAGTTTGACATATTTGTATACGGTAATATTCGACCTAGTCATATACCACTAAAAACCACGCAACATTTTTGGTTACTAATTGCTGTTTAAGGTTCGTTTAAAGTAAACAAGGTCACGTTATTGAATAACGTTACAGAAAAGAACAACCAAAAAAGTACTCATAGATTACCTTGTATAAAAACTCAAACTAGCAACCATAAACTGTATAATAAATGAACTTAATTGAAGGTGACTTTGAAGAAGCAACTTTGGTTTCTATTGTTACATGCCAATAAACTAAACATATCAGTCAGCCGTAATAGCTTCTGAACTTCTATAATACATAAGGACAATCAAAAAAGGTGATATTAAGCACAAACCTGTCCTGTGCAAATGATAACAGGATCTTTCATTAGCTCTAGAGATATTGGACAGCGAAACTCATCAGGTATAACCAGTGATTGCGTACATGATTTCACAAATGACTCCTCAGTTTGTCGACATATATCCTCACTTGGTGGCACAATAATGTTTCCTGATTCCTCCATTAAGAAATCTTGGATTTTTTTCAGCACAACCAACGACATATCCTGTATCCTTTTCTGAGAATGATCCCACCTCTCTACGCCCATCTTTTCTAGAGCAAGTGACTCTTGCTTGACATCATCCACATTGATAAATTGTAGCTTTTCACAGATTAAACGTAGTTCAGCAGTTTCAGTGTTCACATCATAGCTCTGGTTGTAAACAGACAATAGTTGTTCATAAAGCTGAAGACCCGGTGGATCAAACTTCTCTTTAGCTCTTCTAAACTGAGTGGTCACAAGTGCAACCTGAAGATGACAACAGTAGCAGAGAAATGAGAACTTACAATTAAGACAGAACGAAAAGTGGCATCTACAGACAAACAAGATATTGATGAACTCACTACAAAAATGAAGACAAAGAAACCAAGGAAAATAATATTTTTTGGAGGATATTTGAAAGATCTATAAAAAAACTTATTTGAGCTTAACTTTTAATATAAACACTTAAACAAATATTTAATTTTATAAAGTGGCTTATGACTTTTCTGTCAGCTCTTTTTAGCTTATTCCGATATTTTTCTTAGCGAAGCTTATATAAACAAGCTACAAGTTTCACATATTTTGGTGCTTCAATATGGAGAAAGAGCAATAATCTGCCTTAATGAAATTGTTAAATCGAAAAAAGAAAAAATAAACAATTAAACAAGTCTGAACAAATAATCACTTATTTCTTTAAAGCTCTCCCAAGCTGACAAAAGTAAGCAAAAAAATATGTTTAATCTGACACGCACTAAACTATTTACCCAAATGTGACCTCACTTTCTTAGCAATTAGCAATGCTTCATGGCATAACCAAAAAGAAAAAATAAAATTATTTCTCAAGATATTTAATGTACTCAATCACCTTTATAAAATTACTAACACGCAATATTCTCCTTGAGTTAGAAGTATCAAGTTCTCCCGAGAAAGAAAGCTTTACAAACATTATTCACCTGTTCCTTGATTTCTTCTGAAACATCAAGCTCATCAAAGGAGATCTTGCTCATAGCATGTTCAAAACGAACAGCAACATCTGTGAATCTGTGCTTAACTTGCTCTCTGTCCAGTATCTGCAATTCCAAGCAACATCCACAGAACCAAACACCAAATGAAATTCAAATATACAACAAATGACATTACAAAAAGCAAACCATAAAGAAGTACATGCAACACACCCTATAATATTCTTTTGAACGCACAATATTAATTCAATTCCAGTTTAACTACTCATTTGGCTACCCTAATTCTCTTTTGAACAGACATTGCTGATTAAATTACTGTGGTTTCTACTCTTACAATTCCTTCCATTTCAAATTCCTATATCTAAAAACATTTCCTTCCAGCGACATACATAATTTTTTTATTCTTTATCATCTTTAGTACCTACATACACATATAATTTTAATATTTTTTAGTTTATTCAATGAAGACTACAAATTTCATTTATATAAATTTGAATTGTCTGATGCTATATGTGTCTTCAGAATACATTAATATATATTGATTTTTATATTTTAAAATAAACTAAAATTTTTTTAATATATCAAAATCGATGTATTTTATATAAAAATAAATTAATTTTACTTAATCTATCAAAGTCAATATTTTGTAGAGACATTGAGAAACAAGTAATTAAACCTAATTTTCTTTTAAAAAAATTATAAAATTACGGGTAAAACAGTGAATCTCATTAAAGTATAGATATGGTGTAATAGGTGCTTGTAACTTTTAATGAATTTTAAAATAATTAAAACAAAATATTTAACAATCATTTTACAAACGAGTAATGCAGTTTAATTACACAAAGCTCCTGGAGTGAATTGAAGATCGCACCATGAAAACCTGACTTGCGGTGGTGGCGAATTGGAGCAAATCCTTGGCCTTGAAGAGCGCTTCCTGAAGCGCGTGGAAGGAAACGGCACTGGACAAGACGACGTTGTCATGCAATTCGAGGAAGAGAGGAGCGAGGAAGCGTATGCGGCGAGCTAGGTCGCAGCATTGGGTTCTGAGGATAGGCTTAAAGGAGGAGAGGTACGAGATTTGGGTGGAAACGCGAGAGAGGTTGCGGAGAACCCAGGAAGGGTCCGTTTCCGCCATAGAAGAAGCGAAGCGAGAATGCCAAAGCGCGTGTGTGGGTCCCACAATCACGTGGTGAAGGTGAAGTTAAGCATAAGATCGAAGAAGGGTGACGGGTTGTGAAATAGCGGTTAACTCATGGCGCCGCGGATGAAGATATTTGAGGGAACGACGCATGTCGTTCAGTGAAAACCGTTGCTGAAAATGCAAATTTTTATATTAATTTTCAATGAACAAATTATAGTTTTAGTTATTTTACTATTTCCTCTTTCTCTGTTTGTACTGTGAATTTGTGAGATTTTAATTTGGAAATAGTCGAATCGTATTACCGGTTCTATACATAAAACCCAGAAGTGATTTTTTCATAGTTATTTGCTATTATAGATTGAAATTGTATCAAGCTTTTCAATTTAGCTTTAGATTATAATATATTTATTTTCACAATTACGTTTGTTCAGAAAAAAATTCAAAATTTTCTTTTTTAAACATAAATAAATGTTTTTATAACTTATTTTCATAATAATGATACCTATCTAGTGAAGAAAAAAAATACTAATCTGTCACCAAATAATCCACACACAATGCATGAGTTGATGCACACAATGTCAGCGATGTGTACAGGGCCTAACAGAAAACCTTGAGGCTTCTACTTTCTACACCTCCATAATTTCTTCTCATACCCCCAATACTTTTAAAATAACACTCTATCCTTCGTGATTTTTGGAAAATTTTCAAAACAAGTTTTTCAGAATTTTCAGAACAAGATTATACAGCAAAATTTCTGAAACAAAATTTTGGGATGTATGAAATACATCTAAAAAAAGGTTTTTCAGAATAAACATTTTAGAGTATATATAATACCTTCTAAAACAAGTTTTTTAGAACATTTCACATAAAATGCATTTGGAAAGAGTTTTCTGGAACACATGAAATACTTTTCAAATGGAACTTTCTAGAACGATCTTTTTTTTACACTCATTTTGTTCTTGAGTAGTGTTCTCCATGTCTTGTTTTCGGTGACAACTACAACGATGTTTGACATATGAAGATATGTTCAACATCGATCGATCATCGGTCGTTCAAGTTATGATGCTCGACATATATGAAGATATATGTGACATCGATTGGTGATCGGTCGTTCAAGTTATAATGCTCGACATATGAAGATATGTGTGACATCAACCAATCATCAAATGTTGAAGTGATGTTAAACAAATCACTACGATTTGACGATCACTTTGAATATTATGAAGGCGTGTGTAACATCAACTGACAAACGACCGCGCTTGTATAATGATGCCGCACGGGAGCAACCGAAAGGCGACAGGAGTAAACAACCAGCTTCATAATTATCGTAAATAGGTTCGTAATCAAGTTTAAGAAACAATTAAGTCATGATTAGGTCAACCCTAATCATGGACCCATGTAATATCATAGCCTCTTTATACACCTAACAGGTACACTCATTAGTAGGAGAACCAAACAGACAACTGGAGTAAAGATCTAAAAACGTGAACAAAATTATTTAAGTAAATATTAGGCCCTACACTCAAAACATGTTTACTAAGCAAATTATCACTTTAACATCGTGAAGCACTATTCTAATTTAACTAAGTGAATCACTCACCCAAAGTAAATTTGTCTCAAAATTAAATTAGAGAACAAAGGAAAAACACGAGGAAACATATTTGAAGACGAGGTGGAGCTCTGCAACGTAAGAAGAAAGGATAGGGATGTAGAATGTAACTTCGGTTACGGCTAAGTGTAATAGTGGAAATGTTGTTTTAAGTTGTGATGCTATAATTTTTTATATTATTTTGGAAAAAATTTTACTCAAAATGTTTAGATACAGTAAACATTCACTTAAGTCCGTATTTTGATCTTGAGAGTTTGATGCGGACTTTATTGGGATGCAGACTTATAAAATTTCACGAGTCATATTACAATATGAAATATTAGGAGTCATATGATTACAACATCAAATATTATGAGTGTCAGAAATTTGTAAGGGTTTTAAAAATATGAGAAATATGAGATAAAAAAGATATGTTACGGGAGGAACTTGTTATTTTATGTTATTCATATGACTGAGTTGAAAAATTCTTCGTATATATCATCAGACCAGTTAAATCAAGCTAAGAGTGTGTTCTTCACCTTTCGTCGCATCTTACACAATGGCTAATCGACAATCATATGTGAATAAATTGAAAATAATTATCAAATAACTTTATGTGATCTTTTCTGAAAATAAAGTCACAAAATTATTGATCTAGGAATTTTTTCTATCCAAATAAGGATTTAGGTGGGATACATACTTAAATGAGTGCAAACTTAAGCGAATGTTTACTGTATATCTAAATATATGTTTGATTAATTTTTTTATAACTTTTAGATTTTCTTTAAATTTGAAAATGGATCAAATAAAAATAAAATGAAAGTTATGGGTAAGAAGTTGTTTTGTAAGTTTAGGTAAAAAGTTTAAATTAAATGGATAAATTATATATATATATATATAATAGTTTTTAAAACATTTTATTTGTATAAATTTTATAAAAAAATTATTTTTCTTTAAAATTTTGAGGTCAATTTTTTTTCTTTCTTTAATGAGAGCGTCAAAACAATTAAAATTTAAGATAAACTATTTTAATCAACTTCTGATTTTGAATAAGTTTTTCTTCATATATATCTCCAATTCTATGCTTGCTTGTTGCATGGAAAATATGAATACAAAAAATTAATATATTTCAGTTTTGATATGTGGTTATAAATCAGGTGTGTATGAATAACTTAGCATTTATTTGACTTTTCGGTACTTAAGAAACACATAAATTTAAGAATAAGTATAGGAACATAACTTCATTTACTTGGAAAGAAATTTATGATTATAATAATGAAACTTTTGTAAAATCAAATCTTAGGATAATACTTTTGAATTAAATTGTTATTTATTTGTGATCGTATTTATTGGATGTAGAGTTATTTATTTGACCCACTTCACTAGGTTTGACTCTAATCCACATGCAATTGGACTAAAAAAGTTCACAAAGCTAAAAAGTTCTCCATTAGAAAAATTAACAGGTAAAAATATCCACAAAAAATCTATTAGTCAGATCAACCTATGGATTAATTTTAAACATGAAAACTATTAATGTTTGTAAATATATAATTGGACATATACACAATAGTCATTATGAAAACCAAAACTTCAGTTCAAACTAACCTTTGGTCTTGGTCCGCCTGTCTCGACCTTCATCCCAGGTCAATTTGTCTCGAACTTCTACTCAGGCCAAATCTGTCATAACCTTCGATCTAGACTATCCCATCTCAACCTTCGGTCGAGAGTGGTTTGCCCGAGTCAACCTCTCATGACCATATCTCCCTTGACCTTTGACATTGGATGACCAATTTCGATCTTCAACTTTGGATGACCTATTTCAACATTCGGCCACGAACGACCCATCTTGACCTTTGGTCTTGACCGACCCACTCAACCATCGATCTGGGTAGGTTTGTCTCGACCTTCGATCCGATTTAGCCTAGTCTCAACCTTCTGTTTGGGTTAGCCCGTCTTACCCTTTGGTTCGTGGCAACCCATCTCGAGCTTCAACCCAAGTCAACCTGAACCAGCTTGAAATGATCCGTCTTGACCTAAGCCAGTTTGTCTTGACCTTTGATCCTAGAGGGTTTGACTCAACCTTTGACTCAGACGGGAGGTTTTGTTTTTAAGATTTAATTAAAGTGTTGTAGTGGGGCCAAGCCCACCTTGATCTTTACCCTAACCCACTTGAGATGAGACTTTAGGGTCCAGAGCTCTTTTCTTTCCTCATTTGGGGACCCTCTAAAAAATAGCTTATTTAAAGATGGGTTTAGGTTGACCCATGGATCATGGATCAAATTCACAATTTTAATTGATGGTTGATTTGAGTGTTACAACTTAAAGGAAAGATAACCCTAGTATAAAAGTGAAATTTATGCATTTAAAATGACCATCATTGACAAGAAAGGGATGTAAAAATAAACATTATAGCATTTTCAGTTAACATTTATTACATTGATAACTATTAGAGTTAATGTAATATGTATCATAATACATCAGTTATGCATTGAATCGATATAACTTGTGCATGCTATATCGATTCTAGTAATAATAATGTGATAAGGAGTCGACAATTACATGTTACTATTAGTCGATTAATATGTCCATATTATATCGGTTCAAAACATAACCAATATAATATGGTACGTACCACACTCTCTTTCTTTGATTAGAGGTAAACTTTGTATTTGCGTGATTATTGCTAGACGTACTACGAACCACACTGTATTTTTTGTATTTTTATTGTTTTTGGCTACCTCTTTTGAACATTAGATATGCAACTTCTTCTATCATTTCGTCTTTTTCTTGCACAATTCTTCTTCTTTTTATCCAACCGATTAAAGTCACAGTTTTTCCTTAATAGTGTTTCAAGTAATGTGTATCATTTTCATAAATCAATTGTTTCTTCTCTCAAACTATATAGGACAATGTTTCATAAATGTTATCTTTCTTATGTTTCTGGTCAAGTTTTTTGTTTAAGTGTTAGTAATTTTGGGTCATGCATATATATGACACATAATTAAATGTGTTAGGGCCATTATTTATAAAGCCAAATAATAAAGTGATCTGACTAAATTAAAGATTTGGCTAAAGGCATATGTCATGAAAATAAATATTGTGTAGAGACCAGTTAGTAATTT
>Ga0209589_1009477_pt1 | contig 14673 bp, 6 predicted proteins | sample CowpeawhiteBW_FD_187525 | JGI IMG/M metagenome (GOLD analysis project Ga0209589, IMG submission 187525) | Root nodule microbial communities of legume samples collected from California USA - Cow pea white BW (SPAdes) (version 2) | ecosystem: Host-associated > Plants > Roots > Nodule | place: USA... | reverse complement strand
AAGTCAATAAAAAGAAGTTAGGAAGAAAGGCTTGTAACCTTTATAAAATGAGATACTCATGGAAAATGGCCTTTTGTCCATATCATTGGTAGCTTGAGAAAATAGTAAGGTAAAACAGGGAGAGAAGTTATGGAACGCTCCCAAACTGTTCATAAAAAAATTATGATTAAACAACACTATATTTTTATTAATAGACAACACTATATTAGAAATAAATTAGTAAAAATGATAAAAGTCCACCTTTAGAACTCTTTGTGATTTCATCTAAGATCTTCTCCTCATCAAGCAATAACTTTTGTAGTTTTGGAATATTGTCCTCAAGTTTTGGTATCAAATCAGTGGATTCCTCACCCTCTTTCATAAGGGCTTCAATTTTGGATGAATCTTAACATACAAAGTAGAAACAAAAGAATTAGATGTCTCATTGCAATGAACTATGACTTGCTTCTCTACCTTTTCTAATTTATCCTCTAGCTTTTTTATCTTCTGACCTATGTGCTTAAAATCTTTCCGGTAGTTAACATCCTGCCTTTCAAACTCCTTGAACTCTTCCTTACGCTTCCTCATATCATTGTCTAACTCCTGAAAATGAAAGAAGTTATTACCAACTCAAAAACTTATTATTAGGAATTAATGCACAACAATATAACTATGAAAATTGATTCAATTACAAAATCCATGTCACCCAAACGTTTTGTCTTTTCGTATAGTTGTTGTGCTTAGTTTCAAGCTCTTTGAGAATTTGTTTACTTTCTTCATTTTATCCATAAAATATGATATCACGAAGTCCTTCATGAGATAAGAATACAAATTCAACAATATGATATGTACATAAATTACTCTAATTTTAGTTGCAGTTAAGTCATGAAAAAAATCAAAGTTGCAATTAAGGAAAAAAGTTGCAGTAATTTTAGCTGATAACTCATCGCAAAAAGTGAAACCAAGGTTAAACAATGTCTATACTTCATTGAAAGACACAAAGTTCCTCACATTCTCCAACAAAAAAATACCTTGGCTAGAAATAATCAACAAATGATAAGAAACGCCAATATCATCTCATACTGGACTTTACTCCATCTACTCTAGCTAAACCTATTCATCCCAGAGAAACCCTGGAGCAAAGACAACACATTATTGAAAAATTACCCAATAATATATTCATTAGCAAAAAAAATAAAAAAGCCAACAGCTAGGGAGACCTGCATGGAGGACCCCATCAATGAAATCAACTTGTCCAAGCATTGGTAAACTATTTCTTTGCAACCAATTTTGTGGCCTCAATAAGGATCAAGCTTCTATAAGACAACAATAAGGATCAATTAATAATTGAAGCATTAATTTAAAAAGATTAAGTTAAACTATCTAAATGAATCACGCCTTCAACATATGCATGAGGAAGCTGCTTACTATATAGACCCACATGTGGATGTTGTCATCCTTTGGACTCCATGCATATCCTGTGCATGTGTTTATTTGAATTGCTGCAACATTTCACTTGAAATCACCAACAACATTTCACAAAAAAAAAAAAATCAGCTTAAATCAGTTTAAAAGAATCAACAACATTTTACTTCGACATCCCCTTTGTCAACAGTAACTACAAAAGTTCAGAAAAAGGAAAAATGAGAAGCATTTGAAGCATAAAAAAAAGACTACAACTCAAATCTTTTTTAATCCTCTTTTGTAAACCATCATAAATCCTTACCTCCAAGCCTTGTTTCTCCAAACCTGAAAAATTCAAAACCAAAAGTTCTTAAAAAATTAACCCAAAATTGCTTTAAAGATTTAACCTTTCTTCAACTTTCTTTAAAAGGGAATCAAACCATGACATGAGGACCTTGTAAAACATAATATTGATTCAAATTTAGAAAGCAACCAATAACATGTTTGAAAAGTTTAGAATAAATACTACTTGATCAGCCATAGATCTTGTTCAAAGCTTCAAATACAATTAGGTTGTGATAATAATAAAATTACCTTAAAGATTTAACCTTTCTTCAACTTCCTTCAGAAGGGAATAAAATCATGGCATGAGAAACTCGTAAACATAAATTTATTAGTAAAATGAAAACCTTAATGATAAAAAGATAACCAAAGTTATGAAACTATACATACTAACTGTTTAAAGATTGGCCTGTTAAAATAAAACATCGAAGATGTTAAGCTTTTATGGAGATATCTGTCACAGAAACAAACGAAAGCCAACTCAGAAATCTTACTTAATCAAAGCAGAAGAAATAAGTAACTCTGAAGAATTAATAAAATCAAACTCAAAAAATGGGGAAATAATAAAAATCAAACCTTTTTACATATAAAACCTCTTCATAATGATTTTTCATTCTTTTGTCTTGAGAACTTCGTCTTAGGTCTTTAAAAGCCTTCGATCTACTCTTCAATAGAAGAAACCTTAAAATACAAAGGGAAAGAAGATTAAGAAAAGTTAGAAAACTCTAGAACATACAAAGGGTACTAACCAAAAAAAGCATACCCTTTTACACGAAAACTTGGAGTCAGCACCTCACGATTGCAATCCTCACAAACAGAAACAACACGATCCCAAGTTAGCGCCATCACTGGAGCCAGCACCCGTCCATATCATCATCCTCGTTATTCCAACACGATCAACCAAAGTGAAAGCAACATACATCAACCAATTTTGTAACAACTAAATCATTTTTTTCTTGGAACCAAAAAATGGAGGAGGAGCAAAAAAGGTGTTTAGGAGGCAGGAGGACCAAAAAAGGTGTTTAGGAGGGAGAGCAGACGAAAGAATTTGAAATTCATAAGCCATCCTCGTAAGCCACAAAACCTAAAAGATGAGCGGGAAAGGTAGCAGAAAGGTTAAAAAAGTTAAAAGACGAGAATGACAAAAAAACCAAAAAATTAAACAGATGTCGAAATATTAGATATAGGTATAAGGATAACTTCGAATGGTATTTATTTTCATATAGTTTAGATATCCCATAGCTGAGAAAACGATATTTTTCCTTTTGAAAGTTTGTTTTACCAAATCAACCTAAGAAAATAAGAAATTATTAAAATATTGAAAGACTTTGACGAATCACGCCGAAACTGCAATAATTTCCACGAATTCCAAATTTTGAAATTGCATTATTTATAACAATTAATAGAGAAATTAAATTTTTTAATTCTTTTACCCGACAATTATTTTTGACTATTTTTGCATACATGTTTTATCACCATAACACTATCTAGGTTGATGATACCCTTTTACTATGATAATAATTAGAACAGTATTTAATGTATTTGGTTATCATAAAAACATTAGATGCGCTGTCCCCTCTTTTTAGTAAAAGAATCATTGTATTCAGGTTATAAAACTTTTTTCTTTAAAAAAAGAAGAAGCATTAATGTGAAAAAGGTATCATTAATGTGAAAAAGCATTAAAATTTATGGACTTCTAAATGGTCGATAGCGTAGAAGTCTTTACTAACAGTGGTTGTTGTTGGATACTTGGGTCAATATTTTAATGAATTAAAAGTTACATACTGCTTGTAAAACAGGTGCCATGATATAATAAACAGTGTGTGTATTAAAAACTAATATAAATTCAACTAATATATATATATTAATTATATATTCATGTAATATAATGGAAAAAGATGAATCTCAAACAGTTTCAATTTATAATCTTTTATATAAAAATTTAAAATATGTTCAAAGAAATTTAGTTGAAATTATTTTATATTAATCTTTATATTAATAAGAAAAATTAATTCTTTACAAATTTATTTTAAACCAATGAAGAAATGTAGATGTAACAAGTATTGATTCAATCCAATTCAATCTTAAAGAAATGTATTCTAATAAAATTTTTGTGATCATTTTTGCGATCAATATTTATTCTCATTTCTTTCAAATTTAATATAATAAATTAAAATTTTCATGTTTTCTTTTTAAATTATTCTATCTAAAGATTTTGAAAGACTTTCCAACAAAAGCATTTGTTAAAATTGAGATCTCAAATATTTAATAAGATAATGTACTATACATGTATGAGATCATCTTGGGTATTTGGCCCGATCATCTCGACCTATATTCCCAACATCAACTCACATCGATAGCTACTTCATAGCATCCGGACTATGTTTGTGTGACCATGATTCTCGGTCAGCACTATATCATATCAATCAAGACTTTGAGAAAAGAATTAATGGAGGAAAATTATAGTCAGCTAAAGTTAGCGGTTAAAATGGTAATTAACACATGATAGGCAAATTAATTAAGATTATTATTTATAAGTTCGAAGCCCAATCGAAAAGACTTATAAACCCTAATATGAATATAATAGTACTGATTATAAGGTAATTAATTATATGTTCATTTATTATAATATTTATTTTATATGAAGTACGTGATTCGAGTGTTAGAGTTCTATTGTCGGCACATTAAAATTTTAGTATTTTTAAATAGCTTAATAAGATATTTACGTTTTTATAATTCACACTGGTTAGAGTATAAAATTGTGCAATAAACTATACTATATACTCTCACAAATATTGTATAATAAGTGAATATGATGTAAATTATACGTCAGTATTGTTGTCAGATAAATGAATTTTATTTAAAAGAAAATATCTAATTTATATAAGACTTATCGAATTTGGATTATATATTTAAAAAAAAGCTAAATATTTAATATAAGATGATGAGATTGATCATAGTATTTTTCAACTACTTTATCATTTGATTTATTTATTAAAATAATTACATAAATATAAAATAATGTGCGTACCAATTAATAAAAAAAACATGTAAGTGTCGATTGTACGAATTAGGAATGTTAACGGGGCAAGTAGGGTACGGGTAGTAGCTCTCCTGTACCCTACTCGATGGATAAATATCTGTCTCGTATCCGTACCCATATCCGTCTGGTATCCATTGTGCGGGTATCTGCCTATTTTTTTTCATATCTACGGGTATTCACGGGTACCCGCGGATATTTGTAAAATTATTTAAAAAATAAATATTTAATCATAAATTCAAATAAAATAAAATACATCACTGTCATAAATTTTAAATAAAGTACAAATAAACTCAAGTTGATACAAGTCCAAATAATTGTAAAAGTAAATATAAAATGACGTTCAACACAATGGAAATTCTTTTTAGTGCTTTGATCAACAAACTCACTTTCTCTTATTGGTTCTTGAAAAATAAACAAAATAAACAAATAATAAACCTCAATTGCCAGATGCCAAGTATTCTTATTTTGATTCCATCATTTGACAACAAGCATACCATAAACGTCATTGTCTATATAAGGTTTGATGTAAATGCCCAATTTCAAAGAAAGGAAAGAGAAGAATGTCAATGGGTATAAGTTTAGCGGGTACGGGTATCCACGGATACGGATACTATGATACCCGTACCCGCCCCATTAACATGCGGGTATCAAAAATACCCGTACCTGCGGGTAGCGGGTATCCATTTTTAATATATGTTTTCTACCCGTTGTGGGTTTTATCAACGGATACTTGCGGGTACGGATTTTTTTGACATCCCTAGTACGAATACAATAACAAAATAAGTGATTCAGAGAAAGAAACTTTGTTGCACACACTATTATTGTCCCAGGAAAGTCCAACTGATGGTTCAAAGATTAAGAATATGCAAATCATTTAAATAGTTAGCATGGCCTTCTCTGCTACCACCAATAGATACCATAACTAAGGCAATATAGCAACCATCAACCATGACTACTTTCTCAGTTGTTTATGGTAAATCAAGAGCAACATTTGTATCTATTGCAAAATTGCTTTCCATTGATATTAGGAATGAAGGGGCAGCCTACCATGACATCTAAAGACATCATTGTATAATAAAAAATAAGAAAAAAAATGCATATAAAAAAGAAAAAAAGCTACAAATATTTGTTTCTACTATCTATAAATCACCTGTGCAGGAAAGGGTTTAAACCGTGGTTATTTTGACCATTTGGTTTTGGTTCACTACCTGAGGCATATCCACCTAAGGTAAAAAGGTTAACCTTTATGCTTCAGTTCATAATCGAGGCATATTCGTTCCTTACTACTATGGTTCTGAAGTCAATCGAGGCCTACTAGACATTAAAAATTTTAAAAAAATTATTTAACTCAGAAAGATCTCCTCTACAACTACCTTCGCCCAACATGATCACAAACGAAGACAGAGAATTGCGTAGATAGAAGGACAAAACCAACCCACTTGTCCTGATCGGAACGAAAGAAAGAGAATGGTGGCCCCTTTCGCCCAAGGACATCGTCGGAGAATAATGTCGGGGACAGGGTGAGAACCTTCCGTTGGTTACGCCCTTTAAGTGTTCTTTCTTAGATATGGAGATAGATCCAGATAGAGATCTGTATCTTTCTATCTATCGATAGATAGAAAGATATATTGAGAAATGGATCTTGATCTGGTTTTAAGATCTATGAACAGGAGAGATCCCTAAAGATCCATTTGAGAAAATAAAGAGATGAATAGATAGGGCGGAGTCGGCTGAAGGAAGGGCGCGCACCCCTGCAATCTTTCTAAAGTAAGAAGCGGTAAACTTGACTTTGAGAAAGAAGCTCCTTAGCACAAGCACTTAGTAAGAAACCTACCTTTTGACAACCTTACTAATAGAAAGGGGAAAGCTCAAGCATGCGAAGAAAGCTCTTAGAGCTTCCCTTCTATATATTCTAGAAAGGTTTGTAGAAAGAGGCTTCTTCTAATATCCCACCAATCCATCATCCATAAAGTAGGGGCTTCAAAGCTAGCATGTAGTTTAGGGGTGCGCAGGTTTGGAACCCTAAACTACAAGAGGCTAGCGTGCAAAGGCTTTCTTAGGGCTCGTTTGAAAAAGCAGAGCTTACTTTTTACTAAATGAGCCTTCAATGCCCGCTCGGCCCCTATCTTTAATCTTAAGTAAAGTGAAGTAAAATCAATGAAGTGAACAACCCAACCTCTTTGTTGGAAGCTTTGCTTCCCCTAATTCCAAAAAACAAGAAATAGACTTGCTACTACTATAATGATAGTCTAGGAAAAAGCTTCTCTTTGATAACGGTCATAGGGGGTTCAAAAAGAATCTGATCGTAGATAGAGACTCAAACCTGGGGGTAGGGGCGGATGTAGCCAAGTGGATCAAGGCAGTGGATTGTGAATCCACGACACGCGAGTTCAATCCCCGTCGTTCGCCCATCAATAAATGGACCATTTGTTACGGAGACACAAGACAAACCTAGAAAGAATTTTTTTTTCTTAAAGGAATCTTGAGGCTTTCAAATGCATCCAAGCAATTGGTACCCGATTGAAACATAGAAACCATATATTTGCGTCACCTATTTGCTAAAAGCACAAATGGAATGGCTGATCATTCATTGTATGAAGTTTTTAAGACCTCACTAATCAGCCTTACACTTGTTATTTTTTAGTTCATAATGAATGAAATGAACCCCCAAATGAATAGACATTATCCCTTCCCTCTTACTTAACCATGGGGAGTTGTGACTAGTTTACCGGGCAAATTTAGTTGTCGTGACAATACCTTTCTTAGTGGAAGATCGAAAAAGACTTCTTTTCGCATGAGACTGATCGGATATGTCGTAGACACCCGAGAGACCACCACAAGGCAGGCTAAAAGAGTAAGAGGACAATAAGCAAAGATTTATGCTTTCTTTTATCTTCCCTTGAACTTGAACCTGGTATTCCCGCAAAAAACAAATTAAACCGGGTCTGGCTAAGCCCTTCTGTTCATCCATTCAAAGAAGCGACTCTTGTGCAAAGCGGTGTCGACTCTTTAACGACATCGTCAACAAATCAAGATATATTGGAGAGAGTCATCGAATCGTCCTTGATTTCTCGATTTAATTTCGCTAATCGTTTGGTAAAGGCTAGGAAAAGGTTAGCCCGTCATGAAATTCCTTGTCAGGAAGGGTTAGCCGCAAGCCAGCCTTATCTTCTCTTGGATATCCCAAAAGGCAACATTAAAGCGGTTTAACGAGAGGTTGCTTTCATTGGTCTTATAGTTCATGACCTATAGCCGGCAGATAGGGGCGGAGTTTGCTTGCTCTTCACTCAAGGGCTGCTCCTAAACATGCTCTTCTTCTTTCGGAAATGAGAACCTAGTGAAAGTGCCTCATAAGGGCAATTATCGCTATAAAACGAACAAAAGAATGTTAGGAAGTTCTATAAAAGATGAGACTCAAAAGGACAAAGCTAGACTTCCCAAGGACGAGTTTACTTGCCTTACCTTATAGGGGATAGGGAAGACCCCGAAAAAAAAAAATATATGTCGAAGACTATCAAACTAAACTTTCAATCTGCGTCAAAGAAGTCATAAAGAGCTTGACCCATCCGTAAGCTCCCTTCGTAAAGGAAAAGAATCTTATCCGATCGGTCTGTCCGCTCATTCTCACATTTTACTGATAGGTTTATTGAAATGAAATGTCCCTTCCCTTAACTTAAGGCTTAGGACAATGCATCTTTCAGGCTTTAAATCGCTTTAATCGGTAAAATTACATCCATATCCATGGACACCAAAGGCTTCCTAGCCGGAGAAAGTACAATTAAGTCTACAAAGCCCTTATAAGGGATATAGAAGCTGATCTTTCCAATCGTGAACCCCTCATCTATAAAGGATAGGCAATTGAGAGAGAATAGGGTGATAGCCCGGTTTTGATTGAATATCCTTTCCTGTGCTTGTCTTGTATTGAGGTATACCTAACATATGAGTCAAAGTAGGTAACATAAGGTTCTATGTAATTGAACTCGACCTACACGTAGTAGACTGACTTAGTGCTTGTGCTAAGGAATAGGAATATGGTAAGGATGGGAAACTAAGGCAAGTAAGCCACTACACTAGTACGAAGCAGCAAGCTCCGGCCCCCGTTCTATCCACTAAGTAAAAACAATGATGGGTGGAATGGTGTAGCGCTGTAGGAACCGGTCGGATTCCAACCGACGAATAGAAGTCTTGCAGACTCATGCCTTAGCCACTTGGCTACGGTTCCCTATCAATTCCATGTCTTTCTCCCTTGTCTTACTTTGCTTCACAGGTGAGACCAGGAATAACAGATGCCAGAATGCTTTTGGGAGGAAGAGCACAAATAGGTGGAGATGGATTTTAAAAAAAACTCTCTAAAACTTTAGAATCTAATCTCAGCGTTCTCCCTACCTCAACCTTTTCCGTGGCGACAATATAAAGAAGCATTTAGGGATTTGTTGATGATCTATGAACAAAGTTGATCAAGCCTCTGAAACCGGACTCTTTCTTCCCTCTCGATTCCATCCCTAAAAGGAAAGTGCTATATACAACAATTTCCTTTTAGGGACTCGGTAGCACGCATTGGTTTTATAAAGTTCAATCCAGTCTGGTCTTTGTTCGGTCTCTAAGGCAGCAGCAACTACTGATTATTAGCTTGGCGGGGAACCAGGAAAAAAAGAGCTTTCGCGCTAGTCGTTCACTCCTATCGCTCCTCGCCTTAAGGTGAAATGGCCTAATATAAACACTACTAATATAAACGCTTTGTTTGGGAGTTGCTCTAGTCTAAGCTCAAAGTTGATTACACGTAGCTTCGGGGAAAGAAAAAAAGGCTTTGCTTTCTTGTGAGATGAGAGCTTTTTATGCTTAGTGCTAGGAGAAAGAGGGACTGTGAAGGATTGATCATTCTTTGCACTATAGGGATGCTTCAGAGATCGAAGCGGAAGAAACATAAGTTGGAGAAGAGATTGATTGAATTCACAAAAGCGAAAAAACCCAAATCCATATGAGCTGAGCCTCTTGAACAACTTTTTCTCAGTCAAGACAGATAGGAGTTAGCCGGGACTTCTTTTCTTCCTCGAGTCCCTCGTCCATCCAAGTCTGGTCTAGATTCAAAATCGAAAGCATTAGAAGGTGAATCTGTTTCCTTTGAGGAATTTGTTCCTGAATCAGGGTATTAAGCTGAATCTGTTGCAACGGTCATGCAAGTCGAGTTGGAGCCCTTACTTAGTTGTTGTTTTACGTAGAGTAATAAATGCATTGCAAGCCTTTGTTGTCAGTGCGGAGGTCTTCTCTTTGGAGATCGAAGAACGTGCTAAGAAAGGACACCTGAAGACATCTTTGAGTCATTCAATGAGTCATTGGTCAACTAACAGAGAAAACTCTTATTTTTGTTGACTGAGATCGAGGTCTCAAACTCTATTCAATGTCGTTCACTCCATAAGCAGTGAGGAGGTGCCCAGCCCGGGACTCTGATTGCGTGCCTGAGCCGGCAACTCTCCATTTCATTAGGGATTTTTTCTAGAATGCCCTTATCACGATCTAGCCCCTTGTCTATATCATGGTCTGTTTTAATAAAATCTACCTACTGTATGGCTTGCTAAATAAAGAGTTGTGGGATCAATCATTGCATTTATCCATTCATAACCATCATATATGCTCTTTCAAGAAAAGGGATAGAATTACAATCTATCAGTCTTACCAGCATGCATACAAAAGTGAGTGTACTTGCCTATCCATTGGTTAAACATATAAGATTATAATGAATTCTATATAAGGAATAAGGATCTCATATCAATTGAATGAAGATTGATGGGTTTAGATAGGTTCGTTCCAACCTGCTCTTTTGGACCATGAAAGAAGTAGGATCCAGCTCTGTGAAACTAGTTTTCTACTTGTTAACGATTAGGTAGCCGTCTAATAGAGTGAGTGACAGATACGAATCCATATTCCCGGCAGGATGTCGAAAGAGTTAGTGAAACGGTGGTTTAGGCTCCCTACTGCAAAGAAAGCTAGAATCTTAAGGATAGGCTCGCCTTGTGCTTGGACTTGCAAGGAGGAAGAGATAACACAGTCATATAGGGGGCCTCGCAATCAGTTAAGGGGAGGGAAAAACAAACCTATTGCACCCTTTGAGTAGGACAAGAGAGGACTCCTTACTCTATCTTTATGGGAATGTCATTGCATGAAGGGACCTCGAGGGTTGGCTTACTCTACATTCGAAATAAGTATTACTTCAACCCATAGATAGGAAGCAAAGTAAGATTGGTGTCATAGCAAGAGTTAGGCCCTTGTTTCATGGATCGTATTAAAAGCTTCTTCTTTTGGCTTATAGAATCTATATAACTCGCTCGAGAAGACAAAAAAAAAGGGAATGGAAGGTACTATAGGAGAAGGGTTCGTGTCTTTCCCTGATTCAAGAATGAAGGAATCTAATCTTTGTTCTATGTTTTGGAGTAAGCCAGTCAATGTGCCCGTTGTGGTGTATGAGCAAGTGATATGATCCTATGTGCCTTTCTCCTTTTACCAACCTTAGCTCGTGTTATCATTATCATAACAATGCCAAGTAACTTCATCAAGTTAAAAAGAAGGATAGGATTTGAGGGCTTGAATGAGAAAAATCAGAGCTAGTCTACTTCCATTCCAGACTTCTACCTCTATGAGGCTTTGTGGTGCTAGGCTGGATATGTGGGGTCCTCTTATAAGCCGTAGCATTGAAGGCTTAATCACTCCGTATAGACACACCTAGACTACGAAGCTAGGATGGTGGGTAAGGAAGATTCTCACACAGAAGTAGAAGAAAAGAAATGATTGAATTGAAGTTGAGAGCGGTGGGTTGGAAAAGTACGATAGTCTACGTTAGTAGTGATTCGCCTGTCAAAGTAAAGAGAATGACAGGTCTTAAGTTATAGGTCATACCCTTGAGGACTAGATTCACCCTCCTTTTCTATCTTTTTAGTGAAATATCGAACCTTTATAAATATAGTAAAAGATATCCCAAAATCTCCAAGAGTCCCTTTTGAGGTTTAGGAAAAACCACCTGCCAAGCCCAACCTCTTAATAGCTTCCTTTAGGTCTTTCCATAGCCTTTCTTACCAACAAGGGCTTAGTTAACTTAACGTATAGTCCCTTTTTATCCCTTACGGAAAAGGTTCTTTCACCTATCAGGAAAGCTCAGATCTGGCGCGGGCGGACGTGGACATCGAGGTAGTCATTTAGAGCAGATTTGATCAGTCAAAAGAAATCGAAGGAAAGCTACTTAATTGACTAGACAAAGACTAGCTCAAGCTTCCTTTACTCGAGCTAAATCTTGATCAAGTTAAGTCAGAAAGGTTTCATTTCTATTGAAGTAGGAAGTCTCAATTAAATATTAAGACCGAACGAAGTGAATGTTCAAGCATTTAATTTCTGCCCCGGTCTTTCTATCTCTTTGAAGATGGAACTTTCGATTCGAGACAATTCCAACAAGAAAGATAAGTTAAGCTCGGCTTGGATTTGAGCTACTAACGGAGAATAAAGCTTGGAGCTATGTAAAATGAAATTGCTCAATCTAAACTTCTAACTTTAGAGATTGGCTTAGAACTAGCTGAACCTGCCTGAACTAATTGACTCGCTCATCAAGCTTCCAATGCAGTCTTATCTTTTATGCGATATATGCGTTAAGTTGAAGTTCTTCGCCTTGGTCTACTCCTTCATGTAGTGAGTCGAGGTCCGTTGTTGGTATCGCGTAGCGGAATGTTTAAGCGTTTGGACAAAAACCAAAAGGGGGTGAATTGGTTTTAAGTAATAAAATTAATACTTTAAAGTTTTTCCAAAATTTTATCGATTAAATTAAATATTAATTTCTTTAAACACAATAATAGATGAAATAAGAGATAGAGAAGAAGATTGAACACAAGTTAAGTTAACTATTTTTCTTACTTTGTAGTATTACTCTATTAGATAGATGCTTTGTTCTCAGATTCATGAACACAAAAAATGTAACAACACTTTTGCTTCTTTGGGATTTTTTTTCTTCTACCATATTTAAACACCTTTTTTTGTAGTTTTTCTCTATTGGATGGATGTTTTCTTGTGAGATTCATGAACATAGTAAAGAACACCAAAGAGGTAACAACTTCTCTTCTTCTCTTTGATTTTTTGTTCTTTTACCGTATTTAACTACTTTTATTTGTAGTATTTGTCTGTTATACCAAGGTTTTTCTTTGAGATTCATTAACTAATTGAAGAACGCCAAAAAATGTCAATGCTTTTCTTCTTCTACCATATGTAATATCTAACTCAACTCAATGAACACCAACAACCCACCTTTAAAGTATCCTAAAAGCCTTGTAGATCATGCATGCAGAACCAGTAACCAAAGGCTGCTGCAACAAAATCGCTTGGCGGGGGACACATGCTACCAGGCGCTACGGCTTCCAGACCGCCTGGTGGGTGACGCGTACCGCCAGGCGCCTAGCGCCTCAGACCCACTGTGTCTGCAACTATCGTCTGGCGGGACCACCCTCACCTCCATGCGCGACTCACATCAGCACCCCACTGTTTCGTGGCTATCGCCTGGCGGTCCAGACCCCACCGCTAGGCGCCACACCAGTGACATCACTCTTACTGGTTTTGCAACCGTTAGCCTAGTTCCACCACTTTAGTCTTGTGTTGTCATGCATACAGATTCCTGAGTCCTCTTGAACATATATGTACACCCTTTTTACATTGATCACCATCATTTACAACTCACAAAATAAGACATTCTTCAATTCCCTTTTCGGATCACCAATCTAGTTTATCAATATAGGATTGCTTAGGTTTAACTTTTGTAAGACTCAACATGTCCCTGTATTCTCTTACTCTTTATGCTCTGTTATTTACTAATCAGTAACTCAGTTTCCATCAATTTGCATATGAATTAACAATTGCGCCTAACCATATTTACACCATTCTTCCAAATTGGCAATTCCAATTAATCTCATAGTCTCAACTTAACTCTAGCAACCCTTAATATGACTAATACCTTAGAGGGTTAGGCCACTAAATCCCTAGTCACTCTGCAAAATTTACTCCATTATAATGACATTCATTTTCCCTCCAAATAATATAATTCACCACTAGTTTCTACATATCATTATCCACTCTTCCATCAATTTCTAATTCTAACTCCACTAGTAACACGAACCTGTTTCCCTAGAGTCCAGTACCATCACTAATGCTCGCAACCACACAAAAATCCAACTCTATGTGATGGCGCCTGGCAGCCAGTCCTGTGCCGCCAGGCGGTGCATACGGTTCTGGGCAACTTACCAGAATTTTCCGCACCTGCATTATGCTTCTCCATTTTCTTGATACGTTTCTTTACCTATATTCATTGTTTTGGACATCAGCTTACTCATCGCGACATAGCTGTCTAAACCCAGCAATATCCAACATCGTTCCATGGTCAATTCACAATAATTATACTAGAATTATCAAAAAACCCCAAAATTCAACCCTAAAGGGTGTTCATAACCATTTTATCAAATTGAACCCCCAACCATGCGTAATTCAATAATGTAATCCAACACATCATTAATAATTAGGTAAGACTTCCTTTTTACCCGATCAAAATTACCTCAAAATACACAGAATTATTAAAAATCGAACCACAGGTTCGCGTCGCCTGGCGGTTCGACCAATACCGCCAGGCCTTTCATCCAGAAAACCCATAACTGGGTACAATGCCATGCGTCGCATGGCGGCCAGGGATGTGCCGCCAGGCGGTTTCTGGAAATTTTCCAGAAACCCAAAAATTCAACATACAAAGGGGACATTCATGAGTTCATACTATACATCATATGGTTCATGCTTAAACATAAAATTAATCGTGTAAAACTCCCCTAACCCGGTTTCCTTGCTAAAAGCTTGAGAATTCCAAGGTTCTTCTTTGCTCAACCAAAGTCTTC
>Ga0209589_1009476_pt1 | contig 14673 bp, 13 predicted proteins | sample CowpeawhiteBW_FD_187525 | JGI IMG/M metagenome (GOLD analysis project Ga0209589, IMG submission 187525) | Root nodule microbial communities of legume samples collected from California USA - Cow pea white BW (SPAdes) (version 2) | ecosystem: Host-associated > Plants > Roots > Nodule | place: USA... | reverse complement strand
GTTTTACTTTTATTTTTTAACTCATTTCTTTTTAATAGTTGCAATTCAATATATATATATATATATTTATATATATATATATATATATATATATATATATTCAAAGCCGAGTGAGAGAGAGAAAGAAAGAGAGAATAAACGAGTGGAAGATTTGAGATGCATGACGTGACACGTAATGTTCAGAGGTAATAAAATAATAAATATAAGAATATTCGTATATAAATATCTTTGGGTAGAAATATATTAAAATTTAATATTCTTATATTAGAAAATGATTTCTTTTTATTACATCTCGACAACTTTTTTATAATTTGAGGTGTTATTTTCTAAATAATTTTTTATTTTTTTATTTATTTGTTTTTAATATTTTAAAATAACTTAAACAATAATACTTTATATTATAAAAAAAATTGTTAAAATTTAATAATAAAAATTTCATTTCTTTTATGTTACCATGTCAAGATCTTAAACATTAAATGTACTTGTAAGATCTTGTATACTAAAAGGAGAATAAAGGTTTTCACTATAAAAAATTGAGTATTTTTATGAATTTATCAAGATTTTCAAAACAATAAAAAAATCATATTTTTGACTTTTCTTTTATTAAAAAATCATGGAACAATTTATATAAGATCATAAAATGATATTTATATTAGAAATTGAATTTTTTATATTATATCGTGATATTGAGGAACTTAAGTGTATGATGTCAAAGCAAAATCTTAAGTTAAAAAGTAAGTTTGAGGTTGTTGTATTTAATATGATATTTAGTATTTTTGTTGGCTAGATATAGATAAACAAATTTGAAAAGGTTTACTTGATTTCATTTATAGACTTTCGAGTGAAAAGTTAAAAATAATTGTTTGAAGTAAAAAAAAAAAAAGGCAAACAATTTATTTATCCCATATAAGATTCTAAATTATCAAAAAATATAAACAAACTTACATGAAATTTAAAGGTATACTTTTATTTTGTTTTTGTTTTTAACTACTATCATTCCAATAAAGCTTTTTCAAACAATAAAAATTGAATACAGAATTTTGTGGTGAGGGATAAAAATTGTAAGAAATATGCTACTGCATGTGATTGAAAATCCATGGAATTCAAAATGAAAAACATGACCCAACAAAACTTTGTGTGCATTTATGGGCATCTCTACCACCTTGAGTACTAAAGTCAGAAAATAATAATAACAGAAGTAGTAACTAGCTGGCTGTCTTCTTTAATGTTCTTATCCATTCTCTTTATCAACATTCATTACTCTACCTATACGTGTCTCTCCAGCTGCCATTTCTGACGTACAATTATTCTTATCAATCCTACTAGATTTTTTCTTTCACTTTAAAGAAACGATATAAAAAAAGTATAATAACAAAATATGGAAAACATTTATTAGTAAATTTTGATATTTAATTATAGTCAAATTATCAAATGTTCAATTAAGCTAAATTACTTACTTTTTAGCCTTTTTTTTTTAACTGCCGGCTAGCAAGGTATGAAATATTTTGTTGTTGTGACTAGAATTTGTGTTCTAAGACGGTGGGTTTTAGGAGTCCGTTTCATAAATTATATTATGATAATTTTATGGTTGTTTTCGAATTTTGGCAGTGTTTTGTTTTTCCCGATAATAGTATATGTGTATTCATTGTCATAAAGTCGTAAAAATTTAAATGTATGCTCTACGTTAATTACGCAAAATGTTGTTAAAGGAAAAAAAAATATGACATTGTGTTTTGTTTTAGAACATGAACTCGATGAAAAAAAATTTATAAAAGTTAACGAGAGACGTGATATGTTTGATAGATTAAAAAATATTTTAATAAATAAAATTAGATAATTATTATTTTATTTTTTATCATAAAAATTTAAAATAAAATGTAATTAGTGTGTACCTACACATTTCTAAAGCTGAAAAATCAATAACAAATTTAAAATGGGGTTGATATGAATAAGATTGAAATAAATTGTGTTAAGTAATAATTTATATATTATAATTATGATTATATAATAATAATAATTATAATAATTACTATTATAATTAAAGTATAATAATGATTATATAATCTAATCTAATCTAATATATATACAATTGAGAACCTAACAAAAGGTAACTTTTTAATAAAATAATATTTTTGTAAAACATAAATTCAAATTTTTTTGTCACAATAAGTAAAAAAGTTGATGTGTCACTCATTCAGAATTTTGGAACAATAAAATTAAATCAATAATCAATACGTAACACCAGCAACATAAACATATCTCACTTATTTCTTTCACTCACAAATTGTGAATCATTCTCACTTTCTTCCTTTCAACCTCCGCTCACCCTTTATCTTACTCACACGGAACACCATTCTATCTTAACACAACCTCTTCTTCATCTCTCTCTTCTTCTGTCGTCTTCTCACTCACACATGCAAATCTCTTCTTTCCCCTTTATCTTTTCTTCTCTCATCTTATTTTTGCTTTTATCTGAGTAAAGTTTGTTTTGATCGTATTTGTTGAGATGAATGAAATGCGAGAGAAGATCAGTCAGAGGCAAGGCTCTCAAGCACAAAATTTCGTCTTTTTTCAGTCCAAAATGACAATGGTATGTAAAGTTTCGATTTATATTCAAATTTTGGTTGTTTTCCTTTTCTCAATGAACAAATTCTTCTTCTTATTTTTGCTTTTATCTAACTAAAGTTTGCTTTCATCTTAACTTTCTCTTTTTGAGATGAATGAAAGGTTGGAGAATATCAGCCAAAAGCAAGACTCTCAAGCACAAAACTTTGATAAAGATTTCATCTTTTTTTGTCTAGAATGAACAATGGTAGGTAAAGTTTCAATTTTTATCCAACTTTTGGTCGTTTTCCTCTTATAGAAGAACAAAATCATATTATTCTTATTTTTGAAATTATCTAACTAAAGTTTGCTTTTACCTTAACTTTATTTTTGTTGGGATGAATGAAATGTGGGAGAAGATCAACCAAAGGTAAGGCTCTAAATCACAAAACTTTGAACTAGATTTCATCTTTTTTAGTCAAGAATGACACTAGTATGTAAAGTTTTGATTTTTACTGAATTTTTTATTGTTTTTCCTTTATGAACATATCCATCTTCTTCTAATTTTTACTTTTATCGGACTAAAGTTTGCTTTCATCTTCATCGTCATCTTATTATTTTTTTCTTTCTCTTCCGTAACTTTTTTAGGTTTTCATTCTTCTTTTTCATATTTTTGTTTAACTTTTTTTCTTGCCAATTTTTATTTTTGATTTACAAGACTAAAGGTGTTTTGTGAACACTTCTTTACACATTATTATGTCTCTTTGTTTCTAGAATGACAATGGTAAGTTTCAATTTTTTTCTCTCGTCTTCTTATTCTTATTTTTACTTTTATCTAATTGTGATTCATCTTTTTTTTTCTTTCTCTTATGTAATTTATTTTATTTTTTTGGTTTTCGTTCTTCTTTTTTATCTTCTTACTTAACTATTCTTTTTTGTCCAAGCTTAACACTTCTATCATCACAAATTTACATATGTTGAAAATATGAGATTTGTTATTTTTCCTATAATCCGGTTAAAGTTATTTTTTTCTCAAACTAGATTTTAATATGCAATACTTAATCTCAATGTTTTTTTTGTTCATATTTATGGTTTTCGGCAATGTTATTTTTTTCGTTTTCATAACTATAATCTCACTATTATAAAAAGAGTTTATTTGTGTTTTTATGAGCTTTGTTGTCTATTTGAGTTGTCAATTGTGAGATTTGTCATGTGTAGCACAAGTCCTTGTGGAGAGAACGATATTTATTACTTGTTACGTACAACCAGTGCACTTGCCATTTTTCACTAACATTAATCTTTTAGCTAATTTCTTGACAATATTGAAGTTGTTATAAATAAGTAGTATTATTTTGATCGCTTCAACGCAACATTATCAAATTTGTGTGGCGGAGGATTGGGCATGAATGTAATTTTATGCATGTATTTGGGGATTTAGGTTTGTGAAGCTCAAAACAACATTTTCGTTTAAATATATACTTTCACAAAAAATTTCGTTCACAAAAATATATGCTCAACAAACTAAGACAAAATAGACATTTTCCCCAACATCCTATGCACAACTTGAATTATCAGCAAATAAGCTTCACAAAGTCTAGAAGAGTTACATGTCAAGATAAATCTAGCTAATTATGCAGTTGTTTATAAGGAGCCATGGTTTGCTAAGTATTTAACTCTATTATTGTCTTAAGTTTTTTCTCTAGTCCAGGTGAAAGGATTAAGTGATTACTGGTAATAGGAGCTCTGTATCCCATTTTGTCTTTGATAAATCAAAAATAACTATTTCAAAATGGGAAAGAGCTAGGATGATGGTTGCTAAGGTATTTTTTTAAATATTAGATGACATAATCTTTTAATCTAATTTGACTAAGGAATATATAAGGATGGCAAAGTGGGCTAGCCCGATCCATTTTGGCCCTGCAGTTCAGAATGGGGTCCAATTCTCAGGCATGCGCCGCCCCATTGTCTGGCTTGCGGACCGCGTTCTTAAACATATTTCCTTGTTAAGTAATAAGTAATTTTTCCAATATGTACAAGAATTAACAAAACATAATTCTAATTTCAAATAAAAACAAAATAAACATAATTAACAAAACATAATTCCTTGTCAACATAAATAAAATACAACCAAGTCATTCCAAATCAAAGCAACAAAATCCTTAAACAAAATACAACCAAATCAAATCTCATAGTCCTTAAGTTCAACCAACAAATTCAAAGTTCGTAATTAACAAAGTAGACATGATTAACAAAGTACGCAACTAAATTTGGAAATCATGCTTCCTCTTCCATGTTAATAACATTGGATGCAACTTTGGATGAACCTTCATCTAGCACATTTTGGAAATTAATATCTTCTTCTCCATCTTCTGCATACATTCAAACAAAACAATAAGTATCCGATATTGAAACAAAACAATAGATTAAAAAAATACAATAACAAAAAATAATTACCCTTAACAAATCCATGCTTCCAACTAGAATTGTAGATAATTGCTTCCACATTCTCAGGCAAAAGTCGATTCCTATATTTGTTAAGGATTCGAGATCCAATACTAAATGAAGATTCAGATGCCACAATGGTTATTGGAATGCTTAATACGTCTCTAGCCATTAAAGATAGATCAGAAAATCTTAGACTATTATTTTTCCACAATTGTAAGACATCCATTTTCTCCAAAAAGTCAAAATCTAAAGTTGGTTCATCCAAATATATGTCAAGTTGTGTCCTTCCAGGTTTATTAGTTATTTGATGCTTGCACTCTTTCAAATCCTATCATAATATTTGAAATTAGTAAAATGCATAACATAATGAACAATGGAAACAAAAATAAAATTAAGTGAATTAGAAATAATCAATCAAACAACTTACATAAAAAAGGCTTTCAACGTTTCCAATTTCATTATTGGGTCTAAAATTGCCCAAAAGCAAGCACAATGTTATATTCATCCAAATATTTTTCAAATTTGAGCATTATCAATTCAACTGTATTCTTAATTACTCCATCTCTATCGTTTACATTTTCCATCAACATCCTTTGAATCTTCCAAACTTGTAGAAAATACAAATTGGAGGTAGGGTAGCTTAAAAATTAAGCAAGTGATATCATAAAAGGGCATTAAGAACCTATAAAAATTTTCAGCCCTCTCCCACTCTTCCTCTAAAGGGAAAAATTTGTAAGATTCATCAATCAAGTGCAAGTTCAGAAAAAAAATGTTTATATTTAAGGACAATTTTGAGCATCAAGTATGTTGAGTTCCAACGTGTAGGGACATCAAGACACAACCCACACAATGTATCAATATCAGTAAACCTCTCACAACATTGTTTGAATTTTCTGATTTGATCCAAAGCATTGCTAAGCACCTTTAAACCCTCTTGAACAATTAAATTAAGAACATGTGTACAACAACAAACATGGAAGAATTTTCCCCCACATACCAAACAACTTTGTAGCATAAGTTGACTTTTTAAGCTATTTTGGAGCACATCATTAGCTTAAGCATTGTCTAAAGTGATAGAAAATATTTTTTTTTCTCTAATCCCTAGTCTTGTAAAAGTTCATAAATTTTTGTTAGATAACTCAAAACCTGTGTGGGGAGGAGGCATGTGCCAAAAGTTGAGAATCTTGCTTTTTAACATCCAACTCGCATCAACAAAATGGGCGGTCAAAGATAACCCTCAATATTAATAAAAGTCCACAAATCAAAAGTTAAACAAATTCTATTAAGAATGGAAAGAAGCAAATCCTTAAGCATTATCTTTTCTTTCATGTACATTTTCCAATATGAGCCTTAATTGTGTTTCTAAAAACCATAATTGCATCCAAACACCAGTAGCTTATCCATTTTCTAATTACAGTACTCAACAAAATTATAAGCCAAATTGTTTTCCACAATTGCTTCACACAACAATTGATAGTGCACTCACTACCGGAAAAGTAAATTTTAGCGTCATTTAACTGATGACGGTTTTACTAAAATGCCACTATATTAAAAAAATTAATCAATTATAAAATAATTATAGTCGGTTTAAAACCGACGACGTATGCAACCATAATTTTTGTTGATTGTTATATCTTAGTAACTTGTATGTCTATTGATGAATTCCCGCTCTTCCATTTTTCTCTTCAAAGAAGATTCTCTTTGTTTTCTTTTTTTATTGGAAGTCATATTTAATCTTCTCTTTGTGGTATTTCGTAAGTCATCTTCTCTTACGCCTATATTCTCTCTCTTTTTTGGAAGCCATGTTCAATCTACTGGAGAATTCTTGTAAATCATCTTCTTCTCATGAAATTTTCCTTTTGAAAGTATTTTCTCCCTTTCTCTGTAGTTTATTTTTCTCTTCAAATTCATTTTATTTTTCATTTTCAACTCTGAACCTTAATTACTAATGCGTGTTTTTGAATTGGTTTAGAGGCAAATCTCAATCCGCCGGTTTTCCCAACTACATCAACTACAACTTCTCCATCGGTACTTCTTGGCTGGCCAATTTCAATCACAATCGCTGATATTATGATTGTGGTAAGCACCGATGCTCGACTACTGCTACTTATTACCAAAATGATACCAGAACGATAGATGTTACTGATAATACCATCAATGCATCAGCCAAGGAAAATCAAAAGAGAGTAGAAGGAACCATGGGTGAGAATGTGTGATCACTGTCATATATTCCATTGCTATCTATATCTTTCTCATGCATATAAGCATTTGAATATTTATCTACAGGATTATAACAACTCTTATTATCTTATTACTCTTCCATTAAGAAAGCCAAATTCTGGAAATCTAGGTTTGCTCTAATCTATGTCAATAAATTATTGATTAATAGAATTAATATTTGTGAACTCGACTAATAAAAGTCCAAAGAATAACGTTTACATTGCAGTAGTAGTGCTATAGAAGATATAATTATAGCAAATGTTTCCAAAGGATGCTTTTTTAAACATGATGAGGAAGAATTTGGGGAAGCTGCTACAGTTTGGAGTATGATGAGAATACAGGTAAAAAATGACACAAAATAATATATTTAAACAAGCTAACTTTTATTCACTTTCACTAATACATAATTAACTAACTAGAACTTAAATCATGCTAAACATGACTTTTAGTTATTGTACGAATCATTAAACCTATCGTATGAGCTAAAGGTAAGCCTAAGAAAGAGAACAATTTGATCATGAATACCAAACATCATTTTTCAGAAGTGATTAAGTTTGGAAAAATATTGACACTGCTGAAAAGTGATTAAGTTTTCCAGAAAGTAGTGATTATAGTATGTTAAACTTTAAGTAATTAAGAAAATATCTATATATGCTTGTGTTCAGTGTATATGAAATGTAATATTCCTTTTGGTAGGTCATTGTTCCTAAAGGCTCTCTTTGCAACCTCAATATAGAAGTTGATGTTGGGTTGCCCAGTGATGTAGTATATAATATACCGACAGAGCTTGGAAATAGAAGAGTTTTCAAAAATATATCAAAGTAAGTGACTTTATCGTCCTTACTTATGTTTAATGTGTTTGGTTACAACCTTTCTCAAAATAATACTACAAAAAAAATTTGAAGGTTACCATTGATGTAACTTTCTATTTCTTTGTGGGGCTAGATGTAAAGTTACATTTATCTTTGTTTTCCTTAATTGTGAAAAACAGGGCCAGTCTTACCATGAACATGTTTTTCACAAGCTTGAAATATACCACTCATTCCTTTGATACATGACTAAGACAATCTCATCCCTTACTTTTATGCTTGCAATTGCACTCAAGTGAATAGCTGAAGTTAATATTTTCAAACATTAGTAATAATGTTGTGACTATTTTCATTCTTGCTTTCATGATTCTTGTAAATAGATCAGAGGTTGTTGATGTTAAGAAGGCTCGTGGACTGGCTAAAGTTTTTGGAACCGTGTTATCTTCGATTGATGCATTGGTAATGACTTTGTATAAAGGGCATACGACTTAAGCCTTATGGGGTGCCCCATTCCACGTTAGAGGTAATTTTGTTCATAATAACTGGATTAAAGGATCACTTTTTGTTTGGTGCAAGTTTCATATCATGGTCTTTATGGTTCATACACCAGGTATATTTATTTATCAATACTCAGGCTAGATACTCACAAGATGGAAAATTGTTGAAGTTTGCAGATACCTATTCAAGTTTTTAAAATGGTAGAGATAAAAAACTTTTGTGATGGATGCAAATCCTTACCTTACGACAAGAGTTGGTGAAGAAAGGATGGGCATCTCAAGATATATGAGGTTAATTGAAACAAATCTCACATATCATCATTGAAAGTAATGTTTTTATTTGATGATTGGATTTGTTGTTGCACCAATTGAGGACCTTGTTTGTTTGGGTCATGAATGTGGGTTGATGATTGGAAATCATGACTGGAAATTAGCAGAGTAAAATATCTCGTTGATTTTTAGATGAATGTCTCTATTTATAATATGCATGAATGAATTGTTTGTTTGTCATGCAGGTGTGAAACAACGTCTACTTAACTTATGATCTAATACATGTTGATTCAATGTTCGATCTTTACAGTAACAGGTAATATGAGTTCAGTTATAAGAAACTCAAGGTAAATATGGCAACCCTTAGTTTGCTTTCCATGATATGGATTAAATACCTCAGTTACACTTACGTGTGAATATATCATCATAAGCTTAAACATTTTCCAGAATGGCTTATGCTTTCTCTAGAGATGGGGTCATGCTATTGTCATCATTGTGCCACAAAGTTAAACACTGGCTTTCTGTTTCCGTATTTTCATTTGTGAAAAGGTGTAACTTTAGGTTTCTTTCATTGTTGAAAAGTGGAGTAATATTTTTGAACATATCAGTGAAATGTAAATAAATGTGTTACAGTCTCTTAGTAGTGTTTGGCCTTTGAAGCAACAGTGTCTATAGCAGTGCTCTGCATATTGTCTATTCCCTACCTATATATTAGTTTTAACATAACCGAAACAAGAATATTTGCCTGCATTAGATTTAATATAAAGTTTAATTAGTAATGTTACAATGTGTAAAAGATTAATTTTAAAACAAGATTATGATTTTGCTGGCGATTATAACTGCCGCTATATATTAAATATTTTTTTAAAAAATGTGATTTTGATGGCGGTTATAACCGTTGCTATATATTAACTATTTTTTTAAATTACAATTTTGTTGGCGGTTATAATTACCGCTAAATATTAGATAATTTTTTCTTTAAATTAGTTTAGAGGAGGTTAGAACCGACTTTAATAATTTTAGTGACAATTATTCCGGCGATTGCATTAAACCGACGTTATAGTATTTTGTGACACTAAATTTTGTGGCAGTTAATTAACTGACAGAAATAAACATAGTGGCGGTTAGAATCGCCACTAATCCACACATTTAACTGATGTTAAAAATCAAATCTTTAGTAGTGACTCTTTGATCTATTTTCCCCTTCAATTTACCATGAATGTTTATCATCATTTGACCAATGTCCTCCATTTTATACTTATCACATTTCATAGCATGACGATTTAAATGAGAAGTACCATATTTTCTTCCACCACACAAAAATATTTTGTTGCAACCAAAAAATCACTTTGTCCTTTCCTTTCCATCCCTATCAACCTCAATCTTTATAAAATATTTCCAACAATCAGATGTCCCAACCTTTTTTTTATTAGTTTCAATAGATTAAGATTATGTAACATCCCATTTAATTAATAGTCGTAATTAAAGGAAATGTCGCAACAAAATAGTATAGCAGCGCAATCTTAAAGTCTCCACAAACCGCCTTACGATAAACCAAGGCATACAACGATATCAAACTAAACAGATACGAAAATTTAGCTGAAAAGAAATGGAAGTTATAAAGGACAGCCAAATACATGGGCCGTGGCCCCAAAAGAAAGCTCAAAATAGAAAATCCAGCCCAGATGGCTAAGCAGTGGAGTCACCATTCCCATGTTGACCGCGAGGACCTCACTCATCTGCTCCCATCAATTAAATTGATGATCATCGCAAGAAAGAAGAGCCACATACAAGACAACCAAAGAACAAATAGGGTAAGCTAGAGTAAAATAGATTATCAAGTAGTTACATGTCAATACACAATCCAAGCATTTCATATATCATCCAAACATGTTCTGACTTCTCAAACAATACACTAGACCCTGACTCGACTCATCCGGATACATATAGTCTGGTCAGATTCAGCGGATGCTTGCACTTTTGGTGGATACCTCTACTCACCCCCGAGCTTTGTGTCACAGGTGTTACAATAAATCAAATTCCCTCATGCACAAGGTTAGCCCTTAATGAGTTTCAAGCCTTCTGTTACTCTCACCACAGGAGTCAGCCCGCTCTAAGTGAGACTAACTGACTCCTTAGAGTGTCAGGATGCAACCTTACCTAGAATCCTTACCAGACCATACAGATGGGGCACCACCATGAACACCCACTAACAGGGGTCATGGAATTATGTTCTGACCACTGAAGCGCAACCCTGAAAGTCTCACCTAGAGGCTCCAAGGATTTACACACTGACACGTACCAATCATAATCAAACCAATACTATTTAACATGCACACGTATATACATATATTTATATATCACGTCAACCATCACAATTCCATTCTCACTTGTATTTCATCCATCCCACTCATCCTTCACAAATTACCAATGTAGGAGTGTATCCCCTACCAACACCATGCCACATTCATTGGTCCACATTCCCTCATATCTCATGTCAAAGACATACCAAACCCATCGTTTCAAATTCCATGAATCACCTCATACAAACAACATGCTCAACTCAACTCATGAATCATAATTCTCTCTCCCCATACAAGGTCACCCTATTCATACAGTTCATACCCAAGGTAAAGCATAACAAGCCAACATACAATTAAGGCCCCATCAACATAAAGGTACAATTGCATAAAGAAATCCCGTGTCAGTCTCGCTCAAGCCACAGGGTCTCGCTTATGTGAGACTGTCATTAGGGAACCCTACGAGGCTCGCGGATTCTCGCTTAAGTGAGCCGCTACTCGCCTGGGCGAGCATGTCCCTCGCCCAAAAGAAAAGCTCCCTCGCTTGAGCTACGCCTGCAACACAAACCTCAAACCCCCACTCGTTCTCGCTTAGGCGAGCCTCTCTCGCCTGAGCGAGATGGTGTCTCGCTCAAACGAAAGCTCTCCGCTTGAGCGAGAGCTCGAGCGCGAGTCTGGGTTTGTCCCTACAAGTCTCGTCTGGGCGAGGCCTGGTCGCCTGGGCGAGATAGACAAGTCTCGTCACTGATTACCCTACATAGTCATCCAACCACACTCCACACAGCAGTATTCATGCATTTAACATTTCACAAAGGCACCATACTCATACAAAGCATAAAACAATGACAACCCATACAAGAAACATACTTGAACGAAAATCCCTAGCTTCCCTTACCTGGAATGAGCTAGTTTTTAAGACCCCGACACCGAACAACAGAACACCACAGTCCTAGAAGAAGATTACGGAGCTGGAAAAATGAACAGAGGCAGCAGTAGCAGCTCAAGGAAAGGTGAGGAATCTGTTTTTACGGAAAGTTAGCACAAGTTAAGGTTTGGACACTTTAGATCAGAAATCGAATTGGGCCAATCCCCTTAGGTCCATAAGATTGGACAGTCTATAAAATAAAAGGGACAGAAATTAATTGGGCCTTATAGATTATTTCTCAAATTGTTTTTCAGATTGTTCTTGAACAATCTCATTTTCATAAGAGGTATATTAATATCATCCTTTTCCATTCTAACTTCTCCAAACAATCTAGCAAAACCAGAAAATATGCACTCAAAAAATAGTGAATCAGACATTTATACACCAATCAAGGAAATGTAACATAGGAAAATATAGCACACTAAGCATTCCACTTCATTGTGAATATTTATCTCAGAAGAATTGGCAAAAAAGACTTGTATACAAATTTACTTTGAAACCTTTCTTCTGACAACAAATTATCCTTAAAATCAATTGTATAATAATTTAAAAGAGAAAGATTTATTTTAGTAAAACTCATGTGATTTATAATTTACACAATCTGTAAGTGATTTTAAATTACTTTTAAGAAATATAATAAACTTTCGTCATTATATAAATAAATTAGACTAAGTATATATACTATACACTAAGTATGACACCATGAATAACTTTTAACTATATATTCTATTCTTAAAACTCAATTAGATTGTTCCTATCTGGATCATGTTTAAAAACTTTTAAAGAAAGGGAACATAGGAAAATATAGTACATGATCCAAGTAGATGCTGATTGTGTACCAGTCAGGTAGTTAATTTGACGAAAACTGTTTTTGAAATCATTATCCAAACTAGCAATGAGTATTTGAAACAATTCACAAGCATTATCCATTGGTGGTTTTATGATACACATTAGACATATTCAATCAAACATCACAAGCCATTGACATTGAGAACTAGTTATGTAAAAGCAAAATTTGTTTCAAGTCTATAAATATTAAGTCACTGATCCAAGTAGCATGTTAAATCATACAGACAAAAGATTAAAATGAAACTCATTTTGGTCCACAACTATAGGACGACTACAGTTTATTTCTAATTTTAAAAATAATGAAGAAATTTCCTTTTATTTTTAAAAATTATGAAAAATTTTCCTTCTAATTTTAAAAATAATAAAGAATTTTGCTTCTAATTTAAAAATATATGAAGAATTTCCCTTCTAATTTTAAAAATAAATTAGAATTTTCCTTCTAATTTTAAAATAGTAAAAACCTTTCCTTCTAATTTTAAAAATAATAAAAAATTTTCCTTTTAATTTTAAAAATAATAAAGAATTTTTCTTTTAATTTTAAAATAGTAAAAAACTTTCCTTCTAATTTTAAAAATAATAAAAAAATTTCTTTCTAATTTAAAAAATATAAAAGAACTTTCCTTCTAATTTTAAAAATAAATTAGAATTTTCCTTCTAAACTTTAAAATAAAAAAAATTGGGACCGAAGTGAACAAAATTAATGAAAATTGTGACTAAATTAAAAAAAATTAATGAAAATTGAAACTGAATTATATATAAGATACGTGGCACCAACGTTGATTTGACACATGACACATGATATTATTGACTTAATATATGGACAACTTTTTTTCTAAATTAAAAAATTAAAATTAATTAATTAATTAATTAAAAGAGCCACGAGCCACTTGGCACACATCATTCACCTTCCCCATTAACTATTTAAATTGACAAAAATTCAAACCTTATTAAACATCCAAACAACAAAGAAAACCAAAATTTGAAAGTTCAAAACCCTAAACTCTGAAACAAAATTGTATTTAAGCATATTCGCGCATATGTTTACGCATTTTTTAAATATATGTGATATTACATTAGTAGATGATGATAAAATTATATTTATTAAAAATAAAGTGAAATATATAAGAAAAGATGAGAGAATAACGGTTGATAAATAGAGAAAAAAAGAAGAATAGAAATAGAAGATTTTATAAAAAAGTTTGTAAAAGTAACGGTCAATTTTCAAAAATTTAATAAATAATTATATTTTAAAAGATAAAATTGATATTTTTAAATGTAGACACAAAAGAAAGAATTCTCTTTATATATACTAGCGTATACAGCGTTTGTGTGTACGCATTTTTTAAATATGCATGATTTTATATTAATATAATATTATTAAATTAATATATAAAATAAAATTATATTTATTAAAAATAAAGTGAAATATATAAGAAAAGATGAGAGAATAATTATTGATAAATAGAGAAAAACATTTACAAAAGTAACAATCAATTTTCAAAAATTTAATAAAAAATTATATTTTAAAGGGTAAAATTGGTATTTTGAAATTTGCACACAAAAGAGGGAATTCTCTTTATATAATAGAGAAAACCATTTATAAAAGTAACAGTCAATTTTCAAAAATTTAATAAATAATTATATTTTAAAGGGTAAAATTGATATTTTGAAATGTGCACACAAAAGAGGGAATTCTCTTTATATAATACTAGTGTAAACACAGGCGCTATCGCGCCTGTGTGTACGCATTTTTTGAATTATATTAATAATTGATGATATTGTAATGTTATTAATTTAATAAACAAAATAAAAGT
>Ga0209589_1009475_pt1 | contig 14674 bp, 13 predicted proteins | sample CowpeawhiteBW_FD_187525 | JGI IMG/M metagenome (GOLD analysis project Ga0209589, IMG submission 187525) | Root nodule microbial communities of legume samples collected from California USA - Cow pea white BW (SPAdes) (version 2) | ecosystem: Host-associated > Plants > Roots > Nodule | place: USA... | reverse complement strand
TTAGGGTTAGGGTTAGGACTGGGCCTTGACTCTTTGTATTCTGCTTACTATCTTCTTATATAAACAGTAGTAAAACAGTAACAGTGTAGTTTTTCACTGTTTCATTTATCTGAAATCTCTTCAAGACTTAGATTAGAGATTCATAAAATAAATAACACAATTTTCCATTTTCTCTAAAATTCTCTAAATCTCATAAATCTTTAACATGAACCATAGTTTTAAATCCTAGATTGTGCCACCACTCAACAAAAACACTATGGTTTTTATTGGGTAATGATACCAAGGAGATATGTTTAAAATCCTTCTGTTATATTAGGAGTGCTTAAGAGAGAAAGGCCCAGAAAACCAAGCAAACACCTAAGCTATTTTATTTGGTAATAATAACAAGGAGAAATGCTAAAATCTTTGCACAGAAGGAGAAATCCATCCCTACATCATTTCTCCAAAATACTAAAGGCTATGTCCCCTAAACTATTGTCCAAGAAAGCAACTTCCAACCACTATGACACACATCTCAGTGAACTTTGAATAATACTTGTTATACACCCAAGTTTCAATTAGACAAAGTTAACATACCTTGAATGAAGTGGAGGAATAGAAACCTTTTCTATAATGCTTCCAACAATGACTGCTTCCCTGAGAGTGCATGTGCGTGACTGAACATGAAGAAAATTGTCAAACATTGCAACAAACTTTCAAAACAATTGAATTATAAACTTTTGTCGAGACTGTATATGGTTGGAGTAAACTGGAATTAAAAAGATCCGATTTCATTTCAGTGAATAAATTCAAATTATTAAAAGCACCAAAGAAAGCATAAATAAATAAATAAAAACTCATTTATCACTCTACAAAATGTGAGAGAAGGTGAATAAATTTACTTAAATAATACCAGAGCTAATAATTTCACTAAATTTTATATAACTCTGTAGGTAATTTGTCCAAACGACAACACAAAAATGGAAATGAGCAAATTTCAACATATGTTCAAACTATAATGTAAAGATTCCCCATTCCTCACAATCAAAGAGAAACTTTCTATCTGTCAAGTTACGGTGATAGAACTTACATGTCATTCACAATACACCATAAACATAACTCTTTCTTAAGTTAATTCATCATTCTAGAATCATGTTATTCTGTATTTTCTATTTTCCACACAGAATTCATGGTTAATTTCCCCCTCTTTCCTCCAGGAATTATGGCAAAGAACTTCAAATGCTGGTCACGTCACCAAAGGATATATAATATGTAATTTGATGAAAATGCATAAGTATGTACAATAGTTTTTAAGAATTAACAGAAACCCACAAATACAACTTAAAAAAATATCCACCAATGATTAATTTGAAATATCAAAAACCAGCGTAGACACTAGCAAATACCTCACATAGGGGAAACAGTATTCCCTTAAAGAATGCAGCAGGTTTGTACAATGCCTTTTTCAGAGTTTGGTATAAGGCAAAATGCAACCGCTTATTCTTCCGTATATCTTCTCTCACTCTTGGAAGCAACACAAGCTTGTAGAAGCGTTCTGCCTTTTTTGCACCAAAATTAGAAGCAAAAATCCTAGTTGCTTGATAAAGAGCATTTGGAGACCAATTCTCAGGTTCAGTTATATACAGGACCTCCTCCCAAAGTTGCATAGAGGGGATGTGTTTAAATGCCTTGGGTATTTTGCCTATTGTATATTTGCTGAGATGGGTCCCAACTCTGCCAGTAGGGAAGAAGGCAAACAAAAGTAAAGTTGAGGGCAAGAGATATAAACTACATTCAACCAGCTAAATAACCTAATAGAGAAGAATTTATTAATCTAATTTACATATTGATAATAGAACTGAATAGCAAGCTATACATACCCCTTGTATATGTCAATTATGGACTTGTCCAATTTTGGGACAGGTCGCATTTCTGCAGACAAAAATATCACAAATTCAAGAGTGAGAATAATACCTCCAAGCAGACAGAACAAACATGCTAAAAACACTCAACACCAAAACCAAAATGAAAGAAAGTATGAGCAAAATGAAATGCAGTAAAGTATTGCCTGAAGCAACAGAAGCATCCTTTTCTTTTATTCTTTGGACAATGAGGTCTGCCAGTGTTTCCTGCTGAGCAGGATCTTTCGATAAGAATGCTTCCATTAGTCTCTCATCCTCCTCATTAATTTCCTCCTGAATTTCAAAAATTGATCAAATATTAACTAAAATCACCCACACCACAATAATGAGGAAAAATAATTGAAAAGAAAAAAAAATCACTCAATCTAAAACTGTTCACTAACAGAAAACAAAAATTGCTTAATAACTTTTACTCTCTAAGTCTCAAAATCTCAGCCTGATTCATACATTTAGTCCAACCAAACATTTCTGAACCTCCTATTCAATTACACAATTACAAATTGTCACCTTATTTCTTTTCTTTTATAAATATCAGATTTACAAACAGACTCTAAAGGAACTGAGTACACATCTATGAAGAACCAAAAAAATAAACTCCATATTACCCTACTTGAAAAATCTTCCATAATCTACAAAGTACTGATAGCTGAAGAAAATAAAAAGACAAAAAATGAGCTTATTTACAAAGTTAAAATCAACTCAAGTTCTTAGTAACATTTACTTTATAGATACTCTTATATCTTACTGGGTGAAAGCATTGTTTCGAAGTGCTCCTTAGTAAGAACTTTCTCTTCTAGGAAAAAAAAATATGAAGAAAACAATAAAATTGACTTCTACACAAACTAAAATTAGTTTGCTTACAAGTTATTTGACCGAGCTCCTATAAAATAATTCATAGACAAGCTATAATGAACTGGTGAAGAAGTCAATTCCATTTATGTTTCATGGTTTTCTTTATTGGAAATCCATTAAGGAAAACTTTGTTTCAATGGGACTGACAAAAAGTTTGATTTTAGCAATGGTTTTGAAAATTCTTATTCAGCACAGGACCTATAGTGCCTGAAAAATATAAAGTGAAAGTTATTTGGCAAAGCCAAGGGTTAACCAAGGGTTAAAAAAGGGAAAAAGCGTTCTTAGATTACCGCAGTTCAATAAACAAAAACTCACCAAATGAAGGAGAGAGTAAAGGTGAGAGAGTCAACTCACTTCATATCCCGCGAATTGGCTCTGCGTTTCAGAGAAGCCGGCAAAGTCATCGATATCGTCTCCGTCTGCTTCCTCCGCGTTGGGAATCTCTTCAAAGAAAGTGGCGGCGTTGCCATTTGCCGCCTCATCTTCCTCCTTTTGCTGCAGCAGCGCCTCCTTCATGATCTTCGAGCTGATTTTGGAAGCGATGAGTTTCTCTTCCTGCTGGTACTGCTTCGGCGCTTTCGAACGCTTCTTCGTCTTCGCATGGTCGGCGCCATACGGATCAAACGGTTCCGGATTCTGAATCCGCTCCTTCCTCTTCGCCATTCTTAGCTGCAATTACTGAAAAAATAACAAAATTTGGAAAAGGGAAGTTCACGGAGTAGCAGCTTATTCTGCTGCCTCTCACAGTGAATCTCTTTTTCTATCGCCCGAAGTGAGAGGTTTAAGAGAAGAGGGTTTTCTTTTCTGTTCCTAGTTGAATAATTGGTAAACCCTAATTATAAGTATTTTAAGCATTCGGGATAGATATATCTTTATTTTATTATAATTTATTATCAATATGTTAATATTGTAATTACAGTATATTTTAATATTTGATGTAGAAATATAGTTTTATTGTATATCATATCATATTTAAAATAGTAATATGTAAAATATATTTGCACACTAATAAATGGTTATTTGTAAATATTGACCCTTTAAACAAACTAAGTTATAAAGTTTGATTTTAAACATAATAAAAGAATAAAGTATACACAACAAAAAAAGGACTAGACTACTAAGTGAAATGTGTTAATATATACATAGAAATCCTGCTAGAGAAGTTAAATTTATAATTTGAATAATAATATTTTGATTATTATTTTATCAGTTTTTAATTTATTATTCTCATCACTGTTAAATCATCAAATTACATAATTTAAAAAATAATTAAAGATCATGATGAATTAAAAGTGAATAAAATAAAATAGATCAAATATTATTATTTTTATAATTTTAATAATGATAAGTATAAAATTAATTTTTATATGTCCTTCATTTTATTTTACTATATAATTGTTTAAAAAAACAGTTTTTTTTTCCTTAGTACGAAGATATAATATGTTAGAATTGATAATAACAAATGAGATATTGATTTTAATTTTAGAAAGATTTAGACGGTTAAAAACAAAATACGTATTTAAATTGTTTTGATCTCAAAGGTGATATTAGAGGGTTAAAAAAGGGTTTCAATTAAGAAAAAGAGTTCGAAGAGATTAAGGTTAAAATAAAAGAGTTTCTTTTGTGTTTTTCTTATTCACTATAATAATATTAATTATTTGTGAAATAATGTTATCATGTAAACTAAATATTACATTTTAAATTATAAATATAATGTAAACATATTAAGTTTTTTTTTTTCAAATACAAATATTTAATATTAAAAATTTCAAAGAAAATAACCAAAAGTAGATACAAAAATAAACTTCAAAAACTCTAAAGTTTAAGAGATTACACAATTTATTATCAATTATGTAATATATATATATATATATATATATATATATATATATATATATATATATATATATATATATATTCCACCCAAGTTAAGATTATATATAAGTCTTGTTAAAAATTTCGCATTTAATAGGATTATATTAGATATATAAGATTTTACCAATTATATCTATAGAAAATCATTCTCAATAACCTGATTTTTAAATTAAATTTGAATAAAAATGAAAGGTAAAGTGTATTGTTTTAATGTAATACAAATTTAAAGATTAAAAAATAAAAAAAAATTATGAACTTAAACTAAATAGATTTCATCCGTTTTATAAAGGACAACCAAAATTAGTATAATTAGTATAAGACGAATAAATGGTGCAAGAATGCACTTTTATAATTACTTTAGATTTTATTTTCTAATCAATTAAAATAAATTATTTATTTTATAATATATAATTTCATAAGTTCTCTATTAGAAAAATTGCTGCGTAAAATAAAACACCACGTACAGCTTTTTATAATTTTTTCTTAAAATACGTTTTCTAGAAATACTTTGTTATAGCGTATTAAAATTTCAAAAATTAAAAAAATATACAAAAACATAAACTTTAAACAAATAGATTTCTTCCATTTTAAAAAAGAAGATTAACAAAAAACAACTAGTGTATTATTTTATATGTACATATTTATGCAGTAAATAATCACTACAACTATACGTGGAAATCTTTTTAAATCTTCAATTATTTTGGAATAACTTTTTTTTACTGTAACTACTGTTGCATTTTAAAAAAAAAATCAAATTCATACTTTAAAAAAATTGTGAATCCAAACAATTTTAATTTATTTTTATAATTATTTTTAAAAAGTTTTGTCAGTTATACTCTTTTAACGATTTTTCGTCTTTTAAATTTCACGTATTTGTGTTACTTTATTTTAAATATAATTGTTTAATAAATTTATCAAAGTAAAATATTCTTTTTATAATCAATTACTAAATGATTTCAATTTAAAATATTTTAAATATATTTTTGGTGATATTAGTCTAATATTGTTTAAATATTTTTAAATAAAAAGTTAAGAAGTCTAATTTCGTTCTTTAAATGTAAGTTACTGATAAAAAGATTATTATCGGGAGAATTTAAAGATTATTTTTATTAATCAATATTTCCATAAATAGAAATATCTATTTGTTTTGAAGAATCTTTATTATACTCAAATAGGAAATTTAATGTTCTAGCACAAATAGAAAATTTATACTCAAAATAAGCTCACAAAATACACAAGAAAATGACGCAAGGATACACTCTCACTTTTTCACTTTACAAGTTCGTCGAATGACTAATTCCTTATGTATTATACTAGTTTTTTACCCGTGAAACGCATGGGTTTTTTAGATTATATTTTTTTGTAAATGACAATGAGCAATGAGTGTTATGCAATGACCTATATATGAAAATATGATGTTTTAAATAAATTGTGAAGTGTAGAAATGAATTAAACAAATAATAAAATACATATTGTTGTTGCTTTGAGAAGCATTGTTGTTGTATTTCATTTTGTCTTTGGTTGTCTATTTTTTTATCTGCAATAACAAACACAACAAAAATCACTGATAGAAATGTTAAGTTATGCTGAAAATATGATTTTTTTAGAAGACAATGATTTTCGTCCAATATACAATAGAGCATGCAGTACTTTGAAACATAACAATTGAAGAAGAAACAAAAAGATAAATAAGTTCATGTATGTTTTTACAAACTAATAAGTTAAATTAGAAATGAAAAATACTAAATTACATCCCTATAATCTCTTATTTGTCAAAGAGTTTCAAAAATTTCTTTGTACACAACGTTTTTTGTTGTGTTTGTGACATTTCCATCTTCATCTAGTATAAGTATTTTCAATCCTCTTTTTGTTTTGACTCTAGAAATAGCAACATATAGTTGGCCATGTGTGAATACAAGACGTGAAAGATAAAGTATGACTCTAGAAAGGGTTTGTCCTTGACTTTTGTTAATCGTCATGGCAAAGCATAAGGATATCGGAAACTGTCTTCTTTGAAATTTGAAAGGCAATCCTGAATCAGATGGAACTAAATTCATTCTTGGTATACAAATTTTGTCACCAATATTTTTTCCAGTAATTACAGTTGCAGAGATTACATTTTTTCCTAAATGGTTAACTTGCAATCTTGTGTCATTGCAAAGACCTTTTGCTTGATCAATATTTCTCAAAAGCATGATTGGGACACCTGTTTTCAACTTCAGTTCATGATTTGGTACCCCTGAACATTTGATGTCATTTAAGAATTCAGATGTAAACCATTCAGATTGAACTTCATCTTGTCCATCAAATTGGCAAGGTGTATTAGAACTTAAATAAGTGACCTCTTCACCACCTAATGAAGACAACATAAGTTCATTTACTTCCTCTACAGAATCATTTGTTGGGCACAAGATTGCTCCATCATCAAAATAACCAGGCTTCATCATGCTAACCACAAATTTAGGATAGACAAATTCAACCAATGACATTAAAGGTAACTTTGTATTTTCAATGAGCAACTGTTTCGGAATCTCAACCATGCACTCACCATTCTCATTTAAATCCATGTCTCCGTCTCCAATCTTCAATATCCAATCAGCAAATTCTTTGATATCATTTGCTGTTTTAGTATTTGTTGCAGTACTTAATCTCATGTTCTTTGATAATTTTAGCACTTTACAACACTTTCATAACTCAGAATAATTGATTGTTGCTTTGATGATACCAAACCTAGATCCTTTCTTGATAACAGGTAAAATTTGCCTGAAGTCACCTCCCAAAACCACTGCTTTACCACCAAAGGGTTTTGCATTATTGGCATCATCAACATTTTTCATAATATCTCTTAGTGTTCTATCAAATGCCTTAAAGCACATTCTATTTATCATTGGTGCTTCATCCCAAATAATAAGATTGGTTGCCATCAAAAGTTTAGCACGTAGACTACCTTGAGGTATGTTGCAAGTTGAATCATCATTAATTAATAGTCGGATGCAGAAGGTTGGGTGTGTTGTTTTTCCACCAGAAGTAGTAAAGAAGCAATTACACTTGATGCTACATTCAAAACAATCATGCCCTTGCTTCTTAGAGCAGCTGACAATGTCTTCCACATAAATGTTTTCCATGTACCACCATAGTCATATAAAAAGAAGAATCCTCCCTTTTTTGAAAGAATTGTTGTCATGATATCCTCATACACTTGTACTTGTTCATCATTGAGTACTTGAAAGTAAATGTCATGTTCTTTGGCCATGTCTTCTTTATTATATTGCAGCTCATCAACAATAAATCTATTCTAGAATGTATTTAGATTTGAAATATCAAGTTGCGATAATGAAGGATAATCTTTCAAACATCTACCATTTGACATTAGCATTTCTTGTATTTGAAGCAGACAAATTTTCTGTAATTCAGCATCTTCAATTTGAAGACCTGCATGAAAAAGTTTATGGAATCAGAAATTATATTTCTATTCATTTTAAGAAATTACAATATACAATACCTGGTAAGTTCATCTCCTTTCTTTTTTGGTACAAAATTCCATCACATAAGAGACTCCAAGTAGAATTCTAAACTACATCAGGTTTAGAAATTGTATTCATGGACAACAAAGTGACAAATAATTTTCTAATTTGATAGCCAGAAGCAAATTCACTTGCTTCTTTGATTGCATCAATGTATTCTTTGTCGTCAGCCAACAATCCCAAAGCATAGCAAGCTTCTTCGTAGGTTTCATAAAATATACCATCAATGGTCTTTATGTTGTCATAATCAATACAACCTTTTTGAATGGTCAGTAAGATCCTCAAATAATAAAGGTCTCAGACCCAAGAGGAATATAAGTAAGTCTACCAATGTTGTACCCTTTCTTCCTTGGTTTCCATTATTTTTCTTTAGCAAACCACACAAATTTGCTTGGAAATTCAGAATAAGTCAATTCTTTTCATTCTGTATAAATTTTGTTAGCCTCAAACCAAGCTAGAAACATTGTGTTAGCATTTTCGTATCTATTGAACACCACATTAATATCATCATCATTTTTAAACAAAGCAGATTGTTGGCCAGGAAGATGGAATGTCAATCTTTGAACACGAGGCCATCTGTGATGAATGTCAAAAGCAAATATTCGCCAAGCTGCTTCACATGGTGATAGATACCTACAATCGTAATACCTCTTAATCTCATCAATAATGATTGATTTGTCAGATTCTGCAGAGTTGTTGCTTATTTTAAGAGTAGCTCTGTCAGAACCTTTGTTCATATATTTAAACAAATACTTGATTGAATTGGTCTTGTTGCAATACTTTGTATTTACATGAGCTTGATACTTCATTAGAAGAGGTGGATTATAAGGAACAACACTTCTATTGTCAAGCTTAATTCCATTCTTCTCAACAAATCTACCATTATCAAGTCTTCTGTAGGAAGGATATCCTTCTTCATCAATTGAAGTTGAAGATTTGAAATTTTTTGGATAAAATTTAGAACATCTACCTTCTTTCATGCACGGAGAATTATATCTTGCAGGTCCGCGTGGACCATGGATCATGTAACTTGAAACAACTTTTTCCAATTTTGGGTACAAATTCGCATTGGGCAATTCAACTGATATTACTTTATCAACATCAGCTGCATTTTTCAATTTGCATTCTCCATCCAACCACAAAAGTATATGGGCATGAGGTAATCCTCTTTTTTGGAATTCTACTGTGTACATTCTTGGATATATAAAAAAATTAATTTAGTTGTAACAATTTCATTTAATCAATATGCATATAATGTATATTATTTGATACAAAGCATACCTGCAGTGGTTTTTCCAAAGAAACCCTTCTTCTTAAAATCTGTCATCATTTGATCAAGCTTCATTTTGAAGACTCTACATGCAATATCAGGTCTGTCTGATGCAGATAATCCTTTGGCCAAAACAAACTCTTTCATTTCACTCCAATTGACATTGCATGTTATAGTAATGAACAAATCAGGATATCCAAATTTTTTACAAATGGCCATAGCATCTTGACAATTGTTGAACATGTATCTAGTACCACCAGTGAATGAAGCAGGCAAGACAATTCTTCCAATTGAAGAAAGATCTATTTCTCCTCTATTAGCAGCCTCTTGTAATCCATTAAGAATATTACAACGAATTAATTTCTAATTAGCTCTAATGAAAAACAACCTTTGTGCTTCAACCATTGAATAACAATCAACCAAAAATTGTTGGAACAATCAGCATGCATTGACAATATTACCATATTCTATACATCTTTGTTGTATTCTAAATGCAATAAATTCTCTCAAAGAAATTTGAATTCTCACCCTTGATTTACTTTTTGAATGAGATTCTCTTATTGGAATATCTTCTTGATAACCATCTTCTCCATATGGAAACATGAGAGGATATTGTAGTGGAATGAAAACAGTGTGAGTTTCATGCAGTCTTGTCAATTCACCAGAACATTTTTTGTCAATTATATCTCTATCTACATCCAAATTGTCAAAATCACCAACTATTAGTGCATCTATTTCATCACATGAAGGTGTGTTGTAGACTCTAGGGTCTTTGTTTCTGCCTTTAAATAGTCTTAGTGTGAAATCTGATTTAGTACTTTTCAGTGACAAATCTCTAACTCTTCGAAAAGATTTAGCAAGAACATTGTTATTGTCAATCATTTCAATTAAATCAGCAACCAATGATTCATCTAGAACAGATTCCTTACAGTTTGACCTAAAACACAATAAACGGAATACATGTCAACAAATGTATTTAACTATATAATGTAAGCAACATGAAGGACTATATAACTAACCTAAAATGCTTCAATCTGTTACTCATTTCATTTTCTGTACCATATATGTACAGTTGTGCAAACTTTGGCTTTGATCCATCTTCTGGCAATAAACTGCCAATAAGGTGATAGTTCTATCCATTAAGAATAAATTGTGGTGGATCAAAACCATTGTTCATTGAAACATCTATCTTTCCACCAATAGAAGTAAATGAGAACATGCTGTTGTATACTCTTATATTTTGTAAAAATAGTTTGCTTCTATGATCTTCACCATTTAACAAAGCTTCAAGCAAATTAGGTGGTTTTTTTAATAGTGGAAGTTGCACTTTTCCCTTTTGGCAACACTATGAGAATTGAACTTCCTTTGAAGTGTTACATTTTTCTGCTCTTTTATCATACCAAAGTTGAGCTTTACAGTATTTGCATTCCAAGCAAGGTTCTCCAATATTGAGAAGTTCTAAAAATCAACAAAAACAATTAGCATGAAATGCATATATTTATTGTCAAATTATGTACAATTGGTGTTTGTTTACCTTGTAACTCTGCTTTGCAATATAATTCGTTTGTACTTGTCAAATCTGGTTCAACTATACTACAATGAAATACATTAAATTAATGCTTCAAATTATCTGGTTCAGACTAAGTTGTGCATTAACTTTACCTTCAGGTGTTATTGTTGATGAAGAATCATTGTTTGTGTCTGAACAATTTTGTTCTGTTGCTGTTTCATCATCAAGATAGAATCTGTTTTGAAGTGATTGTATGACTTCAAAAGGATATTGAACTACCTTATTCTTAAAGACCAAATAGGAATCATTTACAACTTCAGATGTGTCACCTATGGAAAATAAATATTAAAATAGGAATTGTTGTCTTTACTTACATGCACTGTCATTGTCATTATGAACAATGCTTTATATCAATCAAACCAACTTACCTAAACTGCCAATGTAATTATTTCGTCCATTATTTGTCTGTATGTTATTGTTAACACTTGTACCCACTAAAAAAACAATTTCATATCAATTTCAAAATTTCCATACAATAAAAATAGGTAAATAAAAGAATAGGATGAATGTAGAAATATATAGAAACTACTGTTGTATGTTACAGTAGAAGCTGGAGATTGTGAATTGATTAAGTTGTTTTTGCTTTGATTGTGAAATACAATACTGCAAGAACTTGATATATTATTTTCAGGCACTACATTGAAATGAAGTTTATGTTATTATTTATTAAAATTACACTTCAGCATATTATTGAACAAAAAAAAGATCACTGACCATATGTTGTCTGAAATATTGCATTCAGATTTTGAAGGTCGTTCATGTTGTTCTGTACATCTGTAATATGATTATTGTAAAAGAATTGAATGTAACAGAATAAACCAAAAAAGTACATTGATTGATATAAGAAGAATTGTAAAAAATAAAGTTATAAACAAAAGACTTACTAAGATCCAACTGTTGTAATAGTTTTCTCTGTATAACATTTTTCAGAAATTTTTTAGATTGAGTTGTTTTATTTGTCATTACAAAACAAACATATTTCATTATGCATCTTTCTATTGAAGTTCCAATCGAACAAAATAAATTTAAAGTTAGGAAACCTGATATTTTGGAACTTTGACTACCACTGTTGGTATATTTAGTTCTTTTTCTTGGGTTGTCTTCTTTGTAATCTGCAACAACAAAAAAATGACACATACAAAATGAAGACTTTGTAAACATTGTCAATACAAATTATGAAACTACATGAGTGAAATGTAATGTTAGAAACTTACATGAATGTTGGTTACTTGTTGCATGCAACCTTCCTTGTAGCACCATCTTTCTTCTAAGCCTTGCCTTTTTACAATCCTTTTGATCCATTTTAGAAAAAAAGTTGGAACAGTTTGAAAGGTTACAATGGAAGAAGAAGCAAAAACACAAATAGTTGACTTTAGGGCTGCAAAAGTGTATACTGTTTTATTACTATATTGATGAATGTATTTGTTAAACTTTCTTGCTGCATTGTACCTCTAATCACTATTGTGGAAAGACAAATATTTGTAGTTGTAATAGAAAGCATTTGTAAGAGTACAAAAAGTTGTTTTCAGTCGACAATCACTAAAAAAATAAAGAACATGCAATGTGGAATGTTAATATATCAGAAACAATGATAGAAATAGGAATTCTTTCATACTTTTTTTCATTTTGCAGCTAAAAACACATTTCTTTATTTGTAGGTACACCAACACATGTATTTTTTGTGCAAGTACTATCTATAGTACAAGAATGAGAATAGGTGAATAGAAACTTTGTTAAAAAATTTGTGGTCAAACATTAAGAAATTTAAATTTCATGAATTTTGTGGTTTGCAATCTGAGAACATATTATCTGTATACACATCTTAAAACAATATACATGTATACATATGAGACATAAGTATGAAACATATGATTGCAGACTACCACAACATAAATGGCAGACGAATTCAAATGTTGGATTACAAAAAGTTAAATTGAAATCACTATGTTAATACTATATGAATGAAACAAATTTGCAAAAAAATCATACAAAAATTCTATAAAAAACACCAAAAAACATTCTCTGAATACAATAAATGTGTTATTAATACATTTTTTATTTCAATTAAACATCCATCCTAATTTAAAAATAATTTCATTAATAGAAAATAAAACTATACATAAGCATTTTTGAAAATATTAAAAAGATTGTCTTCATGAACTACATAAGTAGCACATATAAAAACTAAAATATTGCTACTCGGCAATTAAAAAAAGAAAAGAAAATCAACTATGAATTAAAAATTACAATATGTCAGCACTTTGACATTCTGATTGTTTTTCATCTTGTCAACTTCAAACACCAGGTCTATAGTTGCATCAAATCCATGAGCAGTATAAAATTCCTTCCAGCCACTTCCAATTTTGTTAGACTTCTTTGGATGATTTCTCAACAATAGCTTGCACTTCACTATCTTGCGTGGTCCATGAAAAATAATGTTTTTAAATCTTCCTTCACGAAGATAATTTCCAAAATTAACTGGCAAATCCTAACAAATTAAATCAAATAATCAAATTAAATATAAGCTAGAAAAAAATAAAACATGAAATATAGATATAAATAAACATAAATATAAATTTGAAATTTAAATGAATTTCACCATATGGCTAGCCTAACATTGGTTTGGACTGAGAAATATGCAAAAATGCAACTTCGGTCCTTTGAAAAGGGGTTCATCTGACGCAACTCTTTTTAAAAAACGTTCAATAGACAAAGGTTTGCATTTACTAGGAAAAACAGTGATTTGGAAGCAAGAATGACCGACATATCCAAAATAAATACTGTGGTCATCTTGTAGTTCATAACGGTCCCTTAAATCAGACCATCTTCCAATTAGCAATGGTGTCTCTAAATTCTTGTTATAAGTCACAACATGCCTATTGCCTACAACATCCATTAAAGTCCACTGGCGCTCAAGACCATGATCATAAAGAATGGCGAATGTACGATCAACGAACCCAACCCCCTCAAAATATAAACATTTGAAAAGAAAAAAATTAATTAGTTGAAAGAAGAAGATTATTATTGAGATGAAAAGGAAGACATAAATAAAAATAGGGGAAGTATTTTAAAAAACGTACCTCGTCCTTAAGGTGAATAATAGAGAACTGGTACCAGTCATTCTTAAAAAAGTTCATCTTCATTGAAATGGTTTTCCATTTACTTGGACTTGATCCATGATAGTAGAAAGAGGGTTGGAAGAATGGAGAATCTGTTTCAATTGAGGGTTGCGGTGGATTGGACATGGATATTAATAGCAGAAAAAGGCACATCAAAAGACGAAACGATTGCAATTAGATTTGACAACAATATTGTCATTACTAATGTTTTTGGAAAACATACAGACAATTAAAATTATTAGTATAGTTACTTTAGAATATTAACTATATTTATAATCTTATAATATAATATATAATATATATAAACTCTGGTATATAATATTTATACTTATAATATAATATATAATATATGTAAACTCTGGTGTATTATATATATATATATATATATATATATAGTATATATATTAATAACATTAGTAGTGAAATAACATATACACCAATGCATATATTATGTCATTAAAAAAAATATCAATAAAAACATAGCATAAAAAAAGAATACAATAATTAAGAAATTGACTGAAAATATGGAAAGAATATATTTATTTAAATTCATATATTAACAA
>Ga0209589_1009471_pt1 | contig 14678 bp, 9 predicted proteins | sample CowpeawhiteBW_FD_187525 | JGI IMG/M metagenome (GOLD analysis project Ga0209589, IMG submission 187525) | Root nodule microbial communities of legume samples collected from California USA - Cow pea white BW (SPAdes) (version 2) | ecosystem: Host-associated > Plants > Roots > Nodule | place: USA... | reverse complement strand
GGGTGCAAATTGGATAGGAAAAGCACAAGTGGTACTTGCCATTTGCTTGGATCAAGTCTAATCTCATGGAATAGCAAAAAGCAAGCTTGTGTGGCACTTTCCACAACTGAAGCTGAATATATTGCTGCTGGACATGGCTGTGCACAAATCATATGGTTGAAACATCAACTTTTAGACTATGGTGTAAGGTTAAGCAAAGTACCTTTGTATTGTGATAATACTAGTGCAATCAACTTAACCAAGAATCCAATACAACATTCTAAAACCAAGCATATAGAGATTATGCATCATTTCATTAGTGATCATGTTCAAAAGGGAGATTGTGAAATCAAATTTGTTAAAACTGAAAATCAATTGGCGGATTTATTTACAAAACCATTGGCTAGAGATAGGTTTAACAAGCTAAGAACTGAACTAGGCATATTAGACATCAAGAATGTGGTCTGATGTGTTTGTAGCATGTTAATCTTATGTACTCATGCATTGGTTTCATAAAAATCTGCTGCTGTATGCAAAAATTGAAAACTATCATATTCAACCTTTTGATTTTGCATTTCAACATGTTCATTTCACTTAAATATGCCTCTGTTTGCAAACACATGATTTGTCAACCTGTTGTTTCTGTATTTCAACATGTTTATTTCTCTTAAACTGCCACTGAATGATGAAATGTTGATCTGGTATGATTTTTAATCTACTGTTTTCACAATTCAGTATGTTGATTTCATTAAAATTGAATCTGGAAAAATAAAGTTCATTTTTACGATTTTCAATTGATTGATTTTCAAAATCAGTCAGCTGATTTACTTAACCAGATTTTGTTTTTAATCTCTAATGCTCTGATGCTGTTTTAGTCGACTGATTCTGTTTTTCAAGGTGTTGATTTTACTTAAACTGTGCATTTATTCATGAATTAAATTGTTAAGTTGACCCAGTCAAAGAAAGCATCTTTTTGTCAGGTACTATCTGCTCCTAGCTACCCATTTCATTAGCCATGTGTTACTTTTACAGATTTGTTTGACCAAAAAGCATTGTAGTGTACAATTCCAATGTGCATGCAGCTCACATGATCTGAACTAATTGATTCTCTCATAAAAATACATTGAAAACATCATGAATGCATGAGATACTATTTTGGAGTGCATTAAATTGATTTGGGTAACCTAAAATGAATTAATTAGAAAAATCTGCACCATTTAATCAACTATTTCTGAAAATTAGCTTGTTGAATTATAAATATTGCACTTGTATTGCTGCATTTGCATCATACATCTCTTAGAAACAGGCATACCAACACTCATCATGCCTCGTCATTCCCAAAGAGCTATCCAATCTGATGATGAGCACTTCACTCCTCCTACCCCAAGGTCTCCAAATCATGAAAGCCATGGAAGAATTGAAGCATGGTTTGAGGATCATGAGGACAACATTCAAGTGTTCCTCATTGAGATGAATAGGAAGCAGATCAGTATTCCTAAGGTGTTGAGGTTCTCTTGGCTAAAGGTTGAAGGCTTTGAGAGTCTATTCCAACAGCTAAAGCATCAAAAATTGAAGTCATTCCTTGAACTTTCAGGGAAAATCTATCCAGAATTGGTGAAGGTGTTTTTCACCAACTTCGAGTTCAAAAATGATGTCCTACTGTCCAGCATCAAGGGTGTTCAAATGGAGATCAACAAGAGAGCTTGGAAAGATGTGGTTGGACTCAAATCAAAGGGTGTGCAAGTGAGAAAAGGTGAAACTGGGGCTGTTCCAGAATTCAACAAGATGCAATACTATGGCCAATGCTTGAGGAATCCTGCTGCTGAAATCAAGCACTTCCATGTTGGTGGTCTCAAGGTGGATCAGAGGTTACTCAGTATGATTGTACAAAAATCCTTGTTCCACGTGGTAGCAACCATTAAACATTGAATGAGGGAGATTTGATACTCATGTACTGCATTCAACACAACATTCAAGTGGATTGGATCTATGTGTTTCATGATCACATGCTCAAGGCCAAGAGACTCACAGATTTTAGGCTTCCATATGTGGTTTTGGTGTCTAAATTCATTGAATACTTTGGAATTTATGTAGAGGATGAGCTAGAGGAGTCAACTTACCTCCAACCAAAATCTGCACAAAATGGGCTTTATCAAGGTGGGAAATGGATGGACAATTGTTGGAGCTGTTGTTGGTGGTGCACATGACCATGAAGCTAGTCCAAGTGGTGCAAATCAAGAGGAAGAACCAACTGTTGGACCTAGGGACTTGATTCCCTACAACCCTCCAGAGGATAGAGGCCCTGTGTACTTACATTTTGAGAGGATGGTGTTGAACCAACTGCATGAGCTCAATGTGTCTCAACATGACCATCACAACTATTGCAACGAGAGGTTCAATGCATTGGATGGCCAAATTCATGATATCCATGATATGCTCCACTCATTCCAGACCAGAAATGATCCTCACTAAGAGTGGTGGTTGTTTAGGATCATGCATTGCATCCTTGTGTTTGTGATTTTTCAATTTGAGTTCTGTTTGTTTCAGTTGGTTGTTTTTCATTTCAGTTGGCTGATTGTATCAGCTTTATGCATTTGTTTTCTGTTTTTAGTTTCTGTTGGTTGTATTCCCTTCCAGTATTAATCAAATGATATGCAATGCTTGTTATCTTTATGCATTTGTTCTGTTTGATGAATCCAAAGGGGGAGAAAAATTAGAAAAATTGGAAAATGGATAATTGATCACATTAAACTAAACATTAAAATTGGAATCAATAATCAAATCTGAATTTGAACCCATATTATTGATAGGGGGAGCATGATCACATTTGTATACTTGCTAGCTTGTGTGTATTGCTACTGTAAATGTTTTTCAAGTTCACAAGCTTCAAGCTAAGGTATCACTTCATCAATTGGTATCCAACAAATGGAAGCATTTTGCAATGGAAGATAAAAGAAGATAAATGGAAGAAGATAAAGGTTGGCTTCATCAAATGAGGGAGAGATTGTTGACATGAGAAGCCAAGGTGGTTTGCTTCTTGAAGATTTGATGAAGATTGAATTAAGCTCTTTTGAACTATCTTGAAGCCATTACCATTGATATGAAGCTTACATTGATGAAGGAAAGGAGATTTGATGATATCCATGGTGATCAAGGCTGGAACAAGTGCTCTCCATGTAGTTACATCATTAAGAAAATGTATTTGTAGGTTGTAATTCATGTTGTAGACCTTATAGCATTAATTAGATGTAATTTGGTCTTTATTGTGTTTTTAATCTGTTGAATGGTTTTTCAACAGGATAAAATGTCTCTTTTAATCTGTTGAATGACTTTTTAACAGGTTAAAAGGTTGAATGTAGTATTCTTAAACTACAGCAAATTCAATAAGTTGATTTAGTTTTTAATCGACTGATTTCACTTAAGTCAAGTGAAATCAACTGATTGATTTGAAAATCAACCTGTTGAATTTCGTAACAGTTTGACTATAAAAGCTGTAATTTTCGAAAGAGAGGTTTGTTGATCATTTTAGAGCACAATTTTGTTTTGGAAACTAGTGGAAACTCTCTCCTTCGTGATCATACGTGTTGCAACTGTTGAAGATTGATCTTGGATCAATTCTTGGAGCTTTTGGCTTGGTTTGAAGCTTGGCGAAAGTGGGTTGTGGTAGGCTAGGTTGTGCTACCACTAAGGTTTGATCTTTCTCAAGCTTTGTGTGTGTGCCTGGTGGTTTTCCAAGTCTGCAAGAGTGTTCTTGCTGTGTTGGTTTGATTCTTGTGTCATTCAAGAGTCTTTTTGTGGTGTTTTGCATATTTTGAAAGTGTAAAGGTTGATACTTTGTAAATCTTTTGAAATAGTGCAAAGTCAAGCTCAGGTTGCCTTGACAAACTAGATGTAGCTCAGGTTTGAGTGAACCAGTATAAAAATATCATGGTGTCCTCTCTTCTCTAACCTTTCTCTCTTGGATTTTCATTTTAAAGTTTAAAGAACTTGTGCTTTAATAATCTTTTTCATGTTCTTGCATGTTTTCATAGCATATACAACATTGAGCATGTTTGTATAATCATTTGGAACTGGTCTTGATCATTCTTGAGCATTGTTTCTGGTTTAAAATTCAAATTCGCATTTCTGCATTTTTCCCAGTATTTTAGTCGACTGTTTTCCTGTTTCAATGGTTGATTATACCATAACAGAATCTGTTTAGTAAAATCAATCGATTAACTCTATTTTTGATCGATTGAAAGTGTACAGTTCAGTACTGTTTGCATCCTAACTTGGTGATCTATTTGATTCAATTAAAGGTGGTTTTTAACTTGCAAAGATAGCCTAAATTTTTAACTAGCCAATTCAACCCCCTTCTTGGCTTTTCAACCATTTCAAAACTAATAGGGAAAACTATGGAAAACCATAAAGATAAAACAAAGTCCACGAAAACCAAATTTTGAGTTCAAGAGTCGGCTACATGTAGGAAAATTAAATGTGCAAAAATGATGTGTTTATTTTAAATGCTTATTTTTCCCATAAATAAAAAAAATATTGAACAAAATTATTTTTTTAGTAAAAAGGACTCAACAAGGATTAACATTGGTCCTACGTATTCTCATTAAAAATGAGAAATCAGGGCTACTTAGTTCTTTATAAAAAATTGATTAGAATATTTAATTTTTGAAAGCTTCTTTTTGACATTTTTGAAAATAATTGTCATGCGACATGTGCGACTAAATTGACACCAATTTTTTTTTATATTTTATATTTTTGAAAAGGAGTGTCATACAACGTAAGTAGTTGAGTAGAAACCAAAACATTTTTATGATTTTTGTATTTTGAGAATGAATATTGTGCGACGCGAGCGGTCGAGTAGACATCAAGAAGAGAATGAAAAAAAAATATTTTTAATATTTTTTATTATTTTAAAAGTAAAAGTTTCATGTGAAAAAAGTGACTTAATTTAAAACAGGGGTAAAAATATAATACAAAAATATGATACAAAAATACGAGGGTGTGACATGAATCACATGTATAAAGAGTAAAACATGCGGTGGTTGGGAGTTATTCCATTGGAGAATGCATAAAGAAAGTAAACAAAACAAATGGTCCAATTATGAAGCAATTATGCAGATGTGTGGAAATTAAGTTACAAGGGTGCATGACTGATTTTAAATCTGCCAAACCCTAAGACCCAATTCTCTTTAATTCTTCAAAAATTGAAACCAGACTGCTTCCCATCCATGCTCATCTTCCACCTCACGACACAGTACTGCAAACTAGAAACACCAACGCCTCACTCACTACCAGGGCTGCAAGCGACGACGTCGATCGGTATCGAAGGTCCGTCGCACCATCACCAACAGCGGTGACATTGTTCTCCTGCTCGCATCCCTCAGTCGCGCGGAGCACCACGACATGACCCTATGTTCGCATCTTCTCCGTTTGGCCAACACCGGCACCGCCGTTCTCATTGTCGAAACCTTTGGCGTGATTCTTCTTCCCCCATTTTTCCAACTACTATCTCCATGGTTCAAGCATAGCACCATTGGAAACTAAGGATGCGCTGCTGTCACAGTACCTCATAACTAAAGGGGCGACATCACTAATCAGAGAGTTTTTGTTTTGCTAGAGTATAAACATAACTACTACGACTACCAAGATTCGAATAAATACCACCACCATCATTTTGTTCACAACGGGTTCTCCTAACCCTTCTGTATTTCGATTCCTTTAAACCTAGTTCTTCCCAACCATTATTTTTTAAGTGTTTAGTTGGTTCATTATTATTTCACGTTAATCAGATTACATTTTTCTGTAAGTTCATACCACCTATACACAATCATAGTAAATTTTCTGAATAGAAACCGTGTACCTTGTTTATGCTCCAATCTTGCCTTTTCTCTCACTGTTATCCTCTTGGTTCTTCGACTTTAATCACTTCTGATTTTGAATAATTCTATTGCGATTCTGAATTCAACAACAATATGGTAATATAAAGATGAACCTTCATGAGGGTGAATAAATTAGAAGAGAAAAAGTTCTGCCAAAAATTTCTGTTTTTCTTCGTTGTTGACGATGGTAATGTCCCACTGGCATCTCTGTATTGCTTTTTTGAGTTATGATAAAGATATTATATATCTTTTACTTTTATTTATATTGATAGAGATATTATATATTTGATTTTCTTTTATTATTATAAAATATTATATTTTATTTGGTTTTACTTTTCTTTTAATATAATATAACAAACATTGTATTTTATATATTGAACAAAGAGTATGCATCATTTTTTTCTTTCTCTCATAATTTATACATATCTAACGGGACTTTCAATTGAGTTGAAATGGCGAGGAGTAAATTAATGTTGATATGAGGTTCAACTTTTTTGGATGAAAATGTTAAATGAAAATGTTAGTGGGAAGATATCTTCTTACCCGTGAGTGTTCTCTTACTCTCCCCAACTGAATCAGTGATCCTTCCTCCACTATTAACACGTGAGTGCTCTTTCAAAAATTGATGAATGTTAACGGGCAGTTATGAAAAAATCAATTTGCTCTCGCTTCTTGTATTGTAAACAAAATTTACTTTACTTTTTACTTTTACTATTACTATTACTATTATTATTATTATTATTATTATTATTATTATTATTATTATTACTATTACTATTATTATTATTATTATTATTATTATTATTATTATTATTATTATTATTATTATTATTATTATTATTATTATTTTATTTTTGTTTGGGGTGGTATAAAGCAAAATAGTGGTGTGAAAAAGAAAAACAACTGGGCTATTGAGCCCAAAAATAAGAAAGGTGCAAAATTTAAGAACGAGGGTGTCAAAAAGAAATTGGGTTACTATCAACCCACTAAAACAAGAATAAAAAGACCACAAAAAGAAAATACACACACATAAATAAATTAAAGAAACTTTTTTAACCAATTTTATTATTTTTTAAGACAATTTATTTTTGCCCATTTTTTGATTAACAACACTTATTTTTGGATATTTTGGAAACAATTTTTTATTCACTTTAAATTGGGTGTTGACATTTATAAAACTAATTTGTTTGAACGTTGGAAGACAACTTTTGGTTACTTTATCTTTTATATTTTGTTGACTATTTTCTTAACAATATTGAAGTTGTTATGTTATATATAAGTAGTATTAATTTGATTGCGTCAACGACAACGTTATAAAATTTGACTTTGTTGCCGGGGAACACGATTATAATTTTTAACATTTTATTTCTTATTTTATTTTTTTTATTGTTTTGATTTTATTTTTTATTATTGCTAATGTATTCTTTTTCTCTATTTGTTTTCTCTAACATTTATTTTATTTTCTTTAGTTATTTTAAATTTTTTTATCATAGTTTTTGGTTGAGGAATTTTAATGGGAAATTTATGAAACTAGTTAGGGAACACTATGGTCAAGGAAAGATAAGGTACTTAAGGTTTCCATTGAGACACACCTCTCTGTCCTGGAAGTTTACTCAACAAGCTTTCAACTTGTTTCTTTTGAGAAAACCTCGTTCAAAGATGCAAAATAATTTTTCATATGAAAATAATCAACAGTGTGATCTTCAAATGAATTATGATTACTATCCACAACAACCACATAATTCATATGGTTATCAACAACAAATTTTCACACCTACTTTTACACTTGATATAAGGTTAATTATACGTCAACTAAATTATCTATATCCTATATCTTCCTTTTTAGAATATGAGTAACAACCATACCATGAGCAACAACCATATTCTAAGTATCCACTCCAGCCATCATATGTTCTATTTAGTTCTCAACTACAACAACTTGCATCATCACAACAAGTTGCAACAACCAATGGACCATCCTATAGGGAAGTTATGTTATTAATGGATGGACTGGGAGAGAAATTAGATACCATAGATGAAAACTTGCGAGTTGGTCAACAGTGCAAAAATATTGAGGAAAAGTGGTATGAAAATGATCAAATATTAAACAACATGGTGTAGGATGCAGGTAACAACAACTTTGTAGAATTACTTGTTACTGTTAATACCAACCTCCAATGTCAGCTGAGATTTGCTAAAACCTCAGAATTTAGAATACTTTGTCATGATATAGAAGATATGCTTCTAAAGTTGGCTATTAGAGCACAACAAATGTCAAATGATTTAAGTTAGTTAATGAATGACAAAGCTAGGGAGGCCACTTTAGAAAATTTTATTAAGACAATAGTTAAGTAGAAGACTGATATAATAAAAATGTTAGGGGGCATGAATCGAAAGATGGAACAATTTAACATTGATGTGAATGAGTACAACATACAAATGTTAAATCAACCAACACCAGAATCACATCACATTGATATATCTATTGATGGATATATAGATGTTATCATGGATGCTTATACCAATATGTATGTTGATGGACATATTAATTTTACTAAAGATGTTGATGATTTGTTGATGAAGAAATTGAAGATTCTAACACTAACATATCTACTAATGGATATGACGATGGTGCTCAATGTGAATATAATGTTTTATCTGTTAATGATGATATGATTACAAATGATTTTTTTAGGAGAAACATTGTGATATTAATACAATGGAGGAACCAAGTGTAGTAGAAGAAACAAGAATATTAATTGGAATATGCATCTAAAGCATTTACTACTGCAACTAACTTGGTTAGTGATAAAGTAGTAGAGTCAACTACTTCAAGTGTAAATTTTCTCTCATAATATCAGATTATGAGGATTACTGATGATTCTATTAATCATCTCAATGAACCTGATGATGCTAAAATTGAGTTGAAGTCACACTTTCCACACATCAAGTTTGTTGATGTGAATGATGCTAATAAGTTTTCAGCGATTATTTTTGTTGATTTGGCTGCGAAGAAAAAAAGAAAGGTTGCTATAACATTACAAGAGGTTAGATTCAAATTCTTTTCATAACATTGTTGGTAAAAAAGTTAAATGCACGCATCTTTGCTTTTTGCTTTTGATTTTAGTAAAAAATTTATTAAAATTTTAAAAATATTCTTTTTTGTTTTTTGTTATAAAAATAAAATGAAAAAATGAAAAAAAAAATGTACAAGTTGAATTGTATTTCATAAAGTTAAAGAAAATAAATTTTGATGTGTGGCTAGATTAAGCCAACAGTCATAAAATATCATGTCTCCTACCCAAAATAAGTTCATGAAGGACAATTTTGGAAATAAGTGTGGCGGGGGACAACTAGTAGGTAGGATTTATTTTTCTATTTTTTTTTCAATTTTTTGTTTTCATTGAAAAAGAAAAACTATAATTTCTTTTTGAGAAAATTGTGAAAGTATTAACTTTTTACTTAGTGAAACTTTTAAACAATGTCTTATAAGAAGTCCACAAGAAATATTTCCCTATTTTCAATAAACACATTGACATTGGATTTTAAGATTTGATTTAGTAACTGGGACGATCATATTTATGGGAAATTAAGAGTCATGTCGATATGAGTAGATTGTTTTTGCGATTTTTGCTAATTGAGTTGATTGGAGAATTTCTTGATTAAATCTTTTGGAAAAAGTTTTGACCTTTTGAGTCTTGAGCTTTAATGTAAAGGATGGACCACCATGTGGCATTTCTATTTTTCTTAAGTGACTTGCTCATGTTTTGTTTATACTCAAATATTTAGCTTGATTCTTTTGTTTTGCAACTTAGGTAGATATGCATGATTTGATGTGATCGAGACATTTCTTGTTTCTAGCTACTTGGTCAAATAAGACTACCTGGTATTAATCTATTGATAACACCTTTGAGCCTTAAATCTTTTTTTCTTGTTTTAAGCCCATTGTAAATCCTTATAAAAGAAAAATACTATGTTTGAAACAAAAAGAGCAAGAAACAAAAAAGAATTGTTTTCTCAAAAAGAGCAAGAAACAATAAAGAATTGTTTTTGAAATTATTTTCCACTATTTTTTCTATATTTTTATTTAAAAACCCCAAAATCCTAAATTTTTATTCTTTCTATATTTCTATATTATTTCTATATTTTTATTCTCCATTATTCTTTCTATATTTTTATCTCCACTATTTTTCCACTTTTAAATCTCTCCAACCACATGTTGACATGTGGTAGCATCATAACTCACAAAATTAGACCAATTAGATATTGCCACAACATCATTATCTTCCTTTCTCCCAATTAGAAACCCTAAGAAGATTGGGCCACCACTAACATCTTCCTAGCGAGCCTATGAACCACCGTCAACCATCACACCGACGCCATCTTCTCTCCAGAAATGTGAACGTCGGTGCCATGACACATCTCTTGCAACGCCTTCGCGAGCAACTCACGTTTGTTCACTTGAATAGAAATTCCTCATCACGCTGCTATCACACACACGAGGATTGGAAGCAAGATCAGGAACCCTAAATCGTAACTTCACTTACAGTAGTCCTTGAGCCACACTGAAACGACGCACTAGAGCGAAGCAGCACACATATGCACCGTTAGCCACCGTGAACGAACTAGAACCTCAAGCCATCGAACTCTATGTGCGTCACGAAATCGCGAGATTGAACCCTTTGTTGGAGAAAAGAATGAAGCCACAAACCTTGTCCATGGAAAGAAGTTAGCCTTGATTTCCAAGTATGCATTAGATATTCCAATCCCCTACGTTATCAAAATCTATATTGTTTCTCTTAATATATCTTCAAATCCAAATCTTGGTGGATCTCTTGTTGGGAACACGCATAGATGACCCAACCCCATTTTTATTTTCAACCTAAGTTAGAGTATTTGATTTAGGATTCGACGATCAACATAAAGTTTATTTGTAAACCATTTATATCTTGAATCTTCTTTATAAATATATCTATCGCTGTATTTGATTTAGGATTTGACGATCAACATTAAAATTACCTCTTCCATACGATACATGTTCTGCCTTAGTATTCATATAGGGTCCAACATAAGTAATTATATGGTTACTCATTGCTTGCATCAGAAACACATTTTGATCTTTTTTTTACTACTGGTAACTCATGTGGTTTGCCCCTCAATACTTTGATTAATATTAGAAAAAAGAGGCAATGATCCACCAATTGTCAAAGTTGAACTTTATGTATTTTGAGCAATAATCATTTGACCACTCCTCTTCTAATACAATGTTCACACTCTTCTTCGAATTGGTACTCTAATAGAACTTGCACCTTTGTTTAAAAACTAAATACCTAAATACACAAGTGTCCCACTAGGCATGCCAACTTGTTTCTCGAGAATTTGGTTTGATGCTTGGTCGAATATTTTTAATAAACTAAACAAACTTGATTTGTGGATTCTTTTAATAAGACTAGCAAACATTTTTATTTTCAACCTAAGTTAGAGTATTTGATTTAGGATTCGACGATCAACATAAAGTTTCCTATGAACATTATTAACAATGCATTACTTGCAATAAATAGATTTATAGAAAGTCTTAGATAGCTCACAATCTTAACACTTGAAATCTTCACTAGCTTCGGAAAACATAAATGATGTAAAAAGTGGTTAAAAACTTGGAAAGTAAATGTTCAAAAGAAAGATAAATTCAAGCACTATGCATTTGAAAAATAAATATTGCAAAGAAGTAACATTGTGTGAAACCTAAAACCATAATAATAATAATAATAATAATAATAATAATAATAATAATAATAATAATAATAATAATAATAATAATGAATAAGGTAAAATAGATATTTTAAGTAAAAGATAAAATGATTTATTAGTTATATAATTTAAAGGATTTAATAAATAAATATTAAGAAGATATTAAATAGATTCTTTAAAAGATAATGTAGTTATAAGGGGTGTACAAGCTGAACTAGATTTAGTGCATATCTAAATTGTCTTTTTAGTTAATATTCTATTAGGAGATAACTAAATTTTTTGGCAAAGAGTTTCACTACACATAATGAGTTGGGATAGTGGTAAAACACTGAAATCTAAAGCTTTACAGTGATTTTGAGATGGAAACACAAGGAGTTTTCACAAGGAGAATCAATAGTAGTTTTGAAATATTTTTAAATAGGAACATCTGAGAAGAGGCATAAAGTTTAAAGAAAATGTTAAAAGATTAGTTTAAACATTTGAATATAAAGGTAAGAGAACTTAACTAGTCTTTGTCTTTCTTTTAGGTATGAACTGAGTTCATATTATTATTAATATTATAATAATAATAAAAAGATTTATTATTATTATTATTATTATTATTATTATTATTGTTCCTATTATTATTACTATTATTATTATAACTATTATTAATATTATTATTACTATTATTATTACTATTATTACTATTATTATTATATTACTATTATTATTACCATTATTATTATTACTTTTATTGTTATTATTATTATCACTACAAAAAATATTGATATTTGTGAAGGTTAAAATTACAAATTTTAGTGATTAAAAACTGTCACAAATGAAATTTTTAACAGTTACAATAACTATGACCATTACACATGTCAAAAACAGTTGGTGACAAAAATATTTTAATTGCTGGTATTGTTGTCAAAAAAGGAAAAAAAATAATAGCCGTTAAACACCACTATAAAATGTACTATAATTTGATAATATTTTATCATATTTTGATAGTTAAAAATCGTCACAAAATATATCACATTTTGACGATTCAAAACTGACACAATATATATTATATTTCAACAGTTAGAAATCGTCATAAAATATATCATATTTTGACGATTAAAAAAAGTATCACAAAATATATCATATTTTAATAGTTAAAACCACCACAAAATATATCATGTTTTCATAGTTAAAAATGTCAAAAATTATTTGGAATATTTTTAAATTTTTTTAAAATTCCAAAAAATATTTATTAATTGAGCCTGGTAGGAGGATACCTTGAGCCTGGTGTATCAAATCTCTAACCAAACTCTAGAAATCGAAAGGCCTGACCCTTGAAGCAAACCATGCATAATTTTGAAAATCTCTTATTCATTTTAATCATAGCAAATCTAAAAACCACACGAAAAAAACAAACTTATATTTTGCATTGGCATACAACAACTCATATTTTATACACGCGTGTTAATAATATTCTTTTGTCTAAGCTCCTTATATAATATAACTCAAGTACAAATTCAAAGAAAAATTCTTTCCTAACACGCTAAGGAACAAAATTTAACAAGTGTCAAGGAAGAATGAACTTCTAGGTGTCAGACACAAGGAGCATGGAAATATCTATGATGTCAACTTATACAACAAACAAGCCTTGTTTTAGGCCACTTCCATCTGAATGAAAACGTACCAAAGCATTCAAATTGAAATTGTCAATTAAAAAGAATATTTTTGGCCTAGGCTTGATTTCATATCCACATCACATAGCACATGTTAATTTATTGGTCTAATTAAAAAAGTTCATGGTTAAATGCTTTGTTTAATTAATTATAATTTGACTTGGAATGGATTTTTATTATTAAGGACCATTAAATTAGTAAGGACAGACTTGGAATCTCCTTGGCGAGGCCTTTTAAGATTAACAAACCAAACAATTATTCACAACCCTATGTATAAAAGTACAAGCTTAACCATAATGCATTCATAAGAATTATTGAAATGAGAAAAATATTTTTTTTTCATACTCTCATTCTGTAGAGTCAATCAAGAGTATTAATAGCTGCCAAAGCCATATCTCTATTTGAATGTTTGACAAAACCACATCCTTCAAACAATATGGGAAAAAAATATTTGTTTAGTATTACATCAAATTAAACACGAACATACAAAAACACAAAAAGTAATCCTAGAAAAACAAAATAGAATGCTTCCAGATATAGATAAGAACAATAAAATTACTCATTGCACCAACCAAATTATACTTCCCATAAGAATTATGAAATAGAGAAGCACAAAAACCAACCCCTTATTGTAACACCCCAAATTTAGGATGTTACGAGAAGCTATCATTGCTCTTTATGTTTAAAAGTAAAACGATTATATCACAAAAAGGCACTTAAAAAACTTATAATTTAAATGTAAATAGGTAATCCAAAACTTCTATTGAAAATAGTAATAATAGAAAAAAAACAAAGTTCCAATTAAATACTAGAAATCAACTAAATAAATAATAAACCCCCGAGTTCATTCCATCCTCTCCGCAATCTACTTTGAGTCAGAAACATCTACATTACAATCTGCTCCCGTATAACACACATGTTATACAATCATCGCACAGGCAACAAACACACAAACAAATAAATAAGGGTAAGTTAACCATAAACAATGATATATAAAAGAATTTTGTAAACAAAACATATCTAATAATACTTAACATTGTTAGGAATACAAGTGTGAGTCTAAGTCCCACATTGACCAGAAATGAGAAAGTAGAGCACTATATAAGAATAAAGACCCATAAACCCATTGCCTTAAGGTTTTGGGTTGAGAGTGGTGTCAGTGTCTTATGTGGTTAGGCTCAGATCTCATTGGTGTTGTTCTCCCCAGTGAAACCCCCTCTGTAAAACCTGACAAGACTTTCGATACTAGGACCATACTGTACTCGTCTGAGCCGGTATTAACCATCGGCTCTGATACCACTTGTCAGGTTTTACAGAGGGGGTTTCACTGGGGAGAACAACACCAATGAGATCTGAGCCTAACCACATAAGACACTGACACCACTCTCAACCCAAAACCTTAAGGCAATGGGTTTAT
>Ga0209589_1009466_pt1 | contig 14687 bp, 10 predicted proteins | sample CowpeawhiteBW_FD_187525 | JGI IMG/M metagenome (GOLD analysis project Ga0209589, IMG submission 187525) | Root nodule microbial communities of legume samples collected from California USA - Cow pea white BW (SPAdes) (version 2) | ecosystem: Host-associated > Plants > Roots > Nodule | place: USA... | reverse complement strand
ATCAATCCATCATCTTCTTCTCTTGAGCTTTGTGAAAGGAACCTTCACATCTAGATAGCATGCTATCTTAATGTCCAATGGAGATTTCACTTAGCTTTCTTAATCAACTCACACCATATTCAATAATATTAAAAGAAAACAACATAATCCTTAACCACCATTGCTTGGGTCGTAGACGGGTCTTGGCTTGGCCCATGCCCTTAGTTAATGATTATTGGTACTAAAGGCCTTATCTGTAATATTCTAAGTCTGGAATGGTCAACAAATGTCTTCTTGTCCTCTAAAGTAGGCGGCCTAGGCCGCTTATGCTTGTCTAGTTATTCATTTGATAACTGCTTGAAGGCCTATACGTAGGCGGATTTAGCCGTGCAATTTTATCAGTCCGCCTAGGTGTAGTACACCAATTGTTCCTGCGGAAACAAATAAGAGAAGTTAGACACAAATATCACCTTACCTCAATCCGTAATCTCTCGAGTTGGCTCCTCCTCAGCTTGCGTATGCCGTCTGTTGGTGTGCACGATTTGAACCTATGAGGGGTTACCTGCAGAGAGGGCTCCGACGATCAAGTCAGGCAAAAGATTCTCAGAAAGTCAAATCTCTTGATTAAGTGATTAATGAATGCATACCTTTAATTATTGGGGTCCACGTGAAATGATAGAGTTATTAGTTATGCTTGGCCTTCTCGTGGGTTGGGCCATTGCTTGGGTCGTAGATGGGCCTGGGCCTGGTCGTGACGTTTCACATTTCGTTGTGACGCTTCGTCTAATCATTGTTTCTGGTAGGAAAAATTGAAACGTTTGAGACGCTGGTTTTAAATACAAATACAGGGTAGAAAATTTTACTGTGGTTCATTTGCAAGAAATTGGGGGGAGCTATCTGTCTGCATGAGATCTTGTCTGATACCTTCCTTGTATCTACCATCTACTTGTTTAAAAAGAAAAGGTATGTCTAGTTTTAGTGATAGTGTTTCCTTGTCAAGTCCGAGTAGTGGGAGTGATCGGTCAGGGGGGATGGAAGTATTTAGTCGACGAGTAGTGAAAGGGGTGAGCTGGGAGGTGAGGGGACAATTCCTATGGAGACGACAACCGAAGTTAGGGAAGACCCACCAGAAGAGTTGGCGGAGAGTAATTGGCCAGTGAAAGCAGAATACGGGTGGGTAGCGAAGGATGTGCGTACACAGTACTCCTTGTTCCAGTGGTCGCAGTTGCTGAAGTCGTGGCTAAATTGCATTCCCATATTTGAGAGAGGTGCTCGAAAGGATATTGTTGCATTGGAAATGGTCAGTGCCGTTGACTGTGTGTGTCACGGTCGAGAAGGAGCTACTGAGGAGTTCTTCTATGTGTACATTTGTCACTTTTCGCAACTGTACATTAGGTTGTCGTTCGACAACTTCACTATGGGGGTGCTGCGATTGCTGAATGTCGCCCCTACTCAACTGCATCCGAATAGTTGAGCATACTAGCAGGCGTTTCGGGTGTTGTGTAAAGCATTGTATTTACGACCCTCTCCATATTTGTTCCTTTATTTCTTCGATACTCAGCCCAGGAGTCCAACAACATGGTTATCGCTCATAAGTCGACCAACGATAAATAGATTGGACGCGTTTACCCAGTCCTTTAAACACTTTAAGGATGGGTTCTTCTAGGTAGTGGTGAAGCAAGCGGGGCGTTCATACTTTTATATTGATGACGGGAACACTAAGTTTCCTTTTTACTGGACCGACAATCCTTGGAGATATAAGGGTATGACGAGGGAGGAGTTGTCGGTGGCGGACAAGGAAGTGGTGGATGTTGTGATGCAGTTTAGCGATAAGATGCCCACTAAGGGCTTAGTTAGGGTTTATAATTCGGTTCATCTGATTATTGATATAGAAGGTATCTTTTTGTATTTTTGAGTGTTATAGTGTGTTTGAGTTAACTAATCGACATTCGTTGTTGTTTATAGGTCATATGGCACAAATGGGGAAGAAGAATTTGAGTCTTTGTCAAACTTTTTGTAAGGAGAAGGCAGCAAGGGCGAAGGCTACTAGGAGCACTGAAGTTCCCAACTTGCAAGAACCTCTTGTAGAAGCCTATGTACATGGGGGTCGAAGAGGAAGGCTAAGTTGCCAGTCAGGCCTGGTAGGGGGAAGGATGTGAAGAAGGTTCGGGTCGCTTTGTTGGGGTCGGGATCTTCATCTGGTGGGAAGGGACTGGAGGCTAGACTCATCGAGTTGTTGAAGACTGTTGTCCGACATGACATTAAAATCAATTTGTCAAAGACTCTAGTTAACTTGATTGATAGCATGGAGCCGAACGCATTGGTTAAGGCTATGGTGGAGTATTTTTTGGATGGGGTAGTCGGTTTTGACGATGATGTTGTGATTTTGGAAGTAAGGGCGTAGGCATCTTGCTGCATGTACTAAGGACAATGCTAGCTTTTCCACCATTTGGTACTTGGTTTCCAGATCTTGCAAAGTTCGGCTAACAAAGTATACGGGGTGTTGGATACCAGTGATTTCTTAGACCAGCATTGCGCTTACAGTGTGATCTGTTGCAGTGATGTAGACGAGGAGGGGTTGGTGGATATCTGGCTTGTGGAGGATAGGTGGAGATGTAAGGGTGGTTTTGAGGTTTTGGAAAACTTGCTCACATTCATTGTTCCAAGAGAACTTCGCGGATTTCTTGAGTAGTTGGATGATGGGTTGGGTTTGTTTGGCTAGTTTTTGTAGGAATGTAGAGATGGCGGTTAAGTAGCCAATTAGGCGTTGTACTTCTTTGATATTGTTGATGATAGCATTACATTTTTCAGGGTTGGCTTCGATGCCACGCTGTGTTAGCATGAAGCCTAGGAATTTGCCACGATCGACGCCAAAGACGCACTTTTCAGGGTTGAGTCTGAGCTTGTATAATCATAATGCGGAGAATGTCGTGGATTCAATCTCCCCATATGTCCAATAATTCTCAATATAACAAATAAACACTCTCACAGATAGCACAATTTAAGCTTGCACGAAAATTTTTTAACAAAGGGAAGTATTACAAGGTTTACTCTTAATTCCAAAAGATACTAATAATAAAATAGTATAGAAAATTGTTGTTGTTCTAGTTATTCATCGTGTTCATGTCGTCAATCTTCAACTTATTTTCCTACTTATAGCTTTTGAGAATATGACTATTGATTCTACATATAGGTTTTTTTATTAATTGGTCTTCTCATACAATTTTTCAAACTTGATTTTCCATCTTCATTTTATAGAACACTTGACATAAAAAGATATTATATTATTCTTCTTCTTCAACGTTCTAAATTACATATACTAAAAGAAACTTTTCAAACAATTTATGCATGTATATAACATTAACAACATATTAAATATACTCATATAAAATTGCTTGTTTCAAAATTATTTTAAAAAGAGACGTTGAAAGAATTAAAACAAAGGTAAACAAAGAATTAAATCATATGTTTAAATTAGTGTCCAATATTTTTCTAACAATCATAAATATACACAAGTTTTAAAAATTGAAGTGTTAAAAAAGAACACAACCGATTTCTTAAGAACATTAAATTTCTTACATAAAGACAGAGATTTCTTAAAATGAACCAAAATATAGTAAGTTGTAAAAAAATAATAAAAAATAAAAAATCAAAGCCTATGTAAGAGAAGTTATATTATAGCCACGAGAAGGGTTATAAACCAATTATTTCTCATAACTAATTAGAAGTTGTTAGTTTATGTGCTTTTACAAGTCACAGAAAATGAATACGAATAATCAATTTATATTTGAGGTAGTTATAGAGAAGCATACGCACATGTTTTCATGCCATTTATAGAGTACTCTACAAATGTAATTTCCTCCAAGATAAACATGTTCGGTTGGTCCAAAACCAACCATGGAATGTGCAACTTTACAAGCTGCCAATGTAAACGTCCTATTAAATAGATAAATTTAATTAAATCAAACATTGCATACTTACTAATATCCAAAGAGCACTGAGTTTAGGGTATAAAGGTTTACAGTTATCCAATCATACCAACACTAGAAACAGAGGCACTACATTGCCTGGAACACAATAAAAAGTTCAACAGTGGCCCAAAAGACTTGCCCATAAGCGAGGATTACAAAAATGATTAAAACTCTTCAAACATGGGCTCAACAGTAAGCCAAATACCAATCCATGACCATCAAGTTGCAACATTCCCATTGTCACTACGGTCACCAGGGATTCCCATATCTGCTCACACCAAGAAATATGGTGATCATTGCAAAAAGGAAAGCCACACAAGAATACAGACATAAGCAAGAAGGGTAAGCTAGAGTGAAAAGGTTTTATCATATAGTTGAGCATACAATTTAAAAGCCAAGAGCACATAAAACCACCAAGCATGTGATAACAAACAAGCAAGACACTAAGACTCAAATATTCGGGTACATATAATCAGTCGGATTCACTGGATGATTGCACTTGTGGTGGCCTCTACTACTCTGTAGAGCTATTGCCAATGGGTGTCACCCTACCACACACAAGGTTAGCCTTCAAACATCTAAGGCCATTATCCTGCCAAACACTAGGGCCTCCTGCTACTCTCACCCCTTGAGTCAGTACGCTCTACATGAGACTAACTGACTCTTTAGAGCTTTAGGATGCAATCCTTACTTGAATCCTTACTTAATTATATACTGAGCAACCACCATGAAACCTTACTAACAGTTCGTGGAATTACGTCCATTACTTGAGGCACCGCCACGAGCTCTCACCAAGAGGGTCATGGAACTACGTCCATTACCTGAGGCACCACCATAAGCTCTCACCAAGAGGGTCATGGAATTACGTCCATTACATGAAACGCCAGCATGAGCTCTCACCAAGAGGGTCATAGAATTACGTCCATTACATAAGGCACCACCATGAGATCTCACCAAGAGATTCATGGAATTACGTCCTAACCATACCATAGCCATGTCTCACCAACCAATCATACCAATCTCATGTCAATATTTAACCAACCATCCAACCATGTTTCATACGTATATATATATATATATATATATATATATATATATATATATATATATATATATATATATATATATATATATATATATATGTATATATATATATATATATCAAGCTTATCAATTCTCGTCCCATTGTGTCATATAGAATACACACAATGCATCATACATAACTATTTAAAGTAGCCACTCAATCAATCATTTGAAACACACATTTATCAAATCACCCTGTCAATCTCGCTCAGGCTAAGGAACTCTCACTCAAGCGAGGAGAACCCCTCACTTAAGCTGCCAGATCTCGCTTGGGCGAGATTGCAAACAGTGGGCACGTCGAGGTCTCGCTCAAGCTAGGTCCTCTCGCTAAGGCAAGACTACTCTCGCTCAGGCGAGTGGCCTTCGCTTAGGCGAGCCCTCGAAACAAAGAGGGGGATGGGTTGCAACTGTTCTTGCTTAAGCGAGAGCTTTGCGTTTTGAGCGATCACCCAACTCGCTTGGGTGAGTTCAGCAAAACCCACCTACTATCTTGCGTGCACAACCCGATTCGAACCATAACAGTAGTACAAACAACATGTTATCACACAACCAACAACATATATCAAGCACCCAAATGTAAAACAAACCAAATAGACAGATTAATTAAAAAAAACAGTAAAGCTCTAGCTTCCCGTACTTGGAGTGGGGCTAAACGTAAGCACAACGATCCTAGGGGAAGAGGGGAGCACTATAACTCCAACTAGTGCAGTAAACTGGGGAAACAGATGCACTAAGGCTAACATAAGGTTTCAACGTCAACCCAGAGTAGAACTTAGACACTAGAATGGAACGAAAGGGGTAAAGTTAAGGTTCAACTTACCTGGAGAAGACGTTCGAGTGAAACAGTGGGTGCTCTGATTATGCCCTAGCAAAGCTCTTTGCTCTAGTAATGCAAGGGAGAAGGGTTCTTGTTTTCTGAGAATGGGGTAGAGTAAAGAGGGTTAGGGGTGGAAAAGGGTTTTGGGCATCCTATGGGTTGGCCCTTAGGCCCAATAGTTAAGGCTAGTCCCTCAAACATAAGAGCAGAAAAAGTGGGTCTTACATTCTCCCCAACAACAAAAATATTTGACCTCGAAAATTCACCGATAAGGTAGGTGGAAAACTATGTTTTCCTCATTTTCTCTGACAATCACCACTTAGACATGACTGATATAACGACTCCAACACCTATAGTCACTAGAAATTTTGTCTATGTGCTAAACGATATGTGTTCAACAGTGTAGATTGGTTTAGTCACTACACTCGAAGCAACTTCCAATCTCCCACCTTAAAATTGGAATGCTCCTTCATACCTGACCAACCAACTTATATCTGATATACTAACTCACCTACCATATGCTCTCCACTGCCTCTTGTAGGTTTTTACCAAAGTCTCCAATGACTTCAAGTCTCAAACTAAAACGTGTTAGTTATCACTTCACATCACCTTGTTCTCTCCTTTAAGCATCACTCCACTGACTTGATCACACTTGACTTCTGGCCTACTGCCTCACCATCGACTCTCTTGACTCATAACATCTTGCTTCCTTTGTTGGCTTCAATCAAGGTAACGAAGTTCACAACCGAGTTATTCCATTTCCAGTTTAAAACTTTCATCTATTTTAACCACCATATTCATTTTGGCCTCCTATCTTCATTTTTTTATCCTTTAACTTGTAACCATCCTTCCACAAAAACCTCAGAACGATAACTTTCCTTGACTTCAAATCTCTAGTTTGGTTTGTACCAAGCAACTCTAAGATACACCTCAAACTAAGATTGCTCAATTTGCCTTTTACCAAACCTTTTTTAGAAACTCACTCGTCCGTATCAGGTGACAAGACTAATGAAATTATCTCACACCTTCTCTTCCCAACTTAAACATTTATACTTCTCCACCAACTCTTACTCTTACCTTGTCAAGCCCAGATCTTGAGTTTCCCTCTTTGGCTAAGCACCTATCTTACTTCCTTACTTCTAGGTTGGCATCCTAACTTGAAACCATAACTCAACCATCTCCTATTTCTCTTGTCCAACTTTCTTTGTGCAACTCTACACTTCCAATTTTGAATGATCATTGAACACTCTTAGCTGATACTCACGAGAATGAAACCCTTTGATGTTTTCAAAGAACTGGTCTTCGTAGTAACCACTAGGTCATGAGTAAGATAGTTCTTCTCACGCACCTCTTACCATTCATAAGCATCACTTGCCACCATCCCGCTGCGCTACTTTGATCCATACACAAGGTCACTTGTTTGTTTACTCAAAATGATGATCCTTTCATGTCTACATGACCAGGAAACAGTCGTCATTGGGAAACCTTCCTCAAAGCCTCTATAAAACTTGCAAAACTCTTTAAACTCCCTTTTTTATAGTTTTAGCATCCCATTTTCTCAACATCGTATCCACCCTTTGTAAAACCATATGTCCTACTATTCACTCCAACCTTAGTCAATACTCTTCTTGAACATTCTGAAGACTTTCTTCGCACTTGGGAACTTACCGCTAAACCTTGATAATACCGTCAACCTGTTTGAAATTTCTTACCTTCATCATGTTTCCACTCTTTAAAACCATAGGCCCAAAAAGCCAATCCTCCCTCATCCAACATTTACCCTTGAATAGTCAATCCTACCACTACCTCTCCTCTAAGATTTACCAAACTTGCAGATAATCAGGTTATCCTATTGAGTCCATACCACTACATCCCTAACAACCCTTCACCTACTTCTTTTACTTCGCACTCTGAGCATGAATACCCAATTAGAAATATTGGCATTGGTTCTGCTTCATACACCGATGCATTAGTGAACACCACCCCTTCCTTGGTGGAAATTCTAGTACATGTTTCGAAGCCACGTTTAGAAACTTTTCCATAACTGAGATCTTTTGTGTCTAATCTTCCCTTACCTTTGTTAAAAACCTCTTATTCACATGACACTATGTCTCCACCTTTCAACTTGTCCCTCACTTGATACAGAACCATTGACTTGTCTCCTTGAATCGAAGAACATCACTCTGTTGGGCATCGCATCGTATCCAATAGGAATGAGATTTGAAAAAATAACCAATTCATCCTTGATATTATATCTCACCCTTACCAAGGGAACAATTCAAATTGACTTGAATTTGAATCCTTGGATCACCACAGGACAAACCACAGACTTGAGCAGTCTTCACTTGATTATAACTATTGTGAAACCACCGTCTTAATTCTTACTCCCTCTTGCACATGACCCTGACTCGTTCACCATATTGGCGACACCAAAGAGGTATACAATCCCAAGAAAAACCGACCCTTACTCCAAGCATCACCTTCGTAATTTGCATCTTTGAATGAGGTTATTCGTGCTAACCACCTTAGCATTACCCATCGTAGACACCATGCCAACAACTCAAAACTTTTCTTTTCATTTCCTCCATCATTGTACTCCGACATCAATTGGGTTGTCCTTCCCTACAAGAATAACCTTTAAAGATGTGCCTCTCCTTCTGGTACGCGAAACCTCCTACCTTATATCTAAGTCAATTGTTCTGCTCATGGGAACTACTTTTCCTTGAAACATCCTACTAAAAAAATTTGAAAAGGCCATTCATCACCTTCCGACTATTGAACCTAATATGAAACCTTTATGCCACTTCTTTCATATCCACAAATTGTTTTTCCTCCTACTTAGGAGACATCATCTAACCTGACTAATTTGTCAACTCTTATCCATCTCCGTCTTCCACTAGAGGTTTGCCGTCTTTTTACACTTCACGATCTTCTCCTTTCTTAGCCTTCTCACTGCTAAAAAATCTCACCACTTTCTACAACTTAGAATTTGCCAATTTCGCCTCTTCCACCAATCCAAGAAAGCACTAGATATGGCCATACAGCTATATCCGATGACACTTCTCCTAACAATGTGTATCCCTAGAGCTCTAAACCTCAATATTATCGGGGTGTAGAATCAAGTTGAATTCCCTCAAACGATGTTACACTTGCATGCATTGATACCTTTCATTGTTCTAACCTTTGGATTCAACTCCTGTATTTATTTCCAAGAACCTATCCTTGAAGCTCCCTCTTACCAAACATTGTTTTATGAACTCTAGCATCTCCTTCGATCTATTAACCCAAAACTTAGCTTTCCTCGCTAAATAATATACATCACACATCAACTTCCTATCTTTGAGGCAAGAAGTTATCCCAGAGGCGTCATCCAACACTTATAAAGGTAAGCAAGCCAAGTCGACATTGAATCTACATTCCCTTATCTCCGTAGACACCAGACACAAAGCATAGAAGCGTAACAAGACAAAATAGAACATACAAAGCAACACTCCATCATCTACAGACAATAAAACCTTTTTTCTGTCACCTTTCTTTTCCCCAAACCGTTAAAATTATCAAAGGAAAATAACCTTTGATCTAGTCATGAGTGTGCACCCTCATTACTTTATCAAGATGTTTTATGTTCTTAATACTTCTGGTTCCACAGACAAACTCGACTAAACTTGACTACTTAAGCCCGTGAGACATGACAAACCCACAACCCTTAGGTCATCCTAAGGACGGACTACTTTGATACCATAAATGTAACCTCTCATTAAATAGATAAATCTAATTAAATCAAACGTCGCATACTTACTAATATCCAAAGAGCATTGACTTTAGGCTATGAAGGTTTACAGTTATCCAATCATACCAACACTAGAAATAGAGGCATTACATTGCCTGGAACACAATATAAATGTTCAATAGTGGCCCAAAAGACTTGCCCATAAGCGGGGATTATAAATATGATTAAAGCTCTTCAAACGTGGGCTCAACAATGAGCCTAATACCAATCCATGACCATCAAGCTGCAGCAACTCCATTGTCACTACGATCATCAGGGGTTCTCATATCTGCTCACACCAAGAAATATGGTGATCATTGCAAAAAAGAAAACCACACAAGAATACAAACACAAGCAAGAAGGGTAAGCTAGAGTGAAAATGTTTTATCACACAATTGAGCATATAATTTAAAAGCCAAGAGCACATAAAACCACAAGCATGTGATAGCAAACAAGCAAGACATTAAGGCTCAAATATCTCGATACATATAATGAGTCAGATTCACTGGATGTTTGCACTTGTGGTGGCCTATACTACTCTGTAGAGCCATTTCCAATGGGTTTCACCCTACCACGCACAAGGTTAGCCTTCAAACATCTAAGGCCATTATCCTGCCAAAGACTAGGGCCTCTTGCTACTCTCACCACTTGAGTCAGTACGCTCTACATGAGACTAATTAACTCTTTAGAGCTTTAGGATGCAATCCTTACTTGAATCCTTACTGAATTATATACTGATGCACCACCACGAAACCTTACTAACAATTTGTGGAGTTATGTCCATTACTTGAGGCACCACCATGAGCTTTCACCAAGAGGGTCATGGAATTACGTCCATTACTTGAGGCACCACCATGAACTCTCACCAAGAGGGTCATGAAATTACGTCCATTACATGAGGCACCACCATGAGCTCTCACCAAAAGGGTCATCAAATTACGTCCATTACATGAGGCACCACCATGAGATCTCACCAAGAGATTCATGGAATTACGTCCTAACCATATCATGGCCATGTCTCACCAACCAATCATAGATTTATCATGCATACCAATCTCATGCCAATATTTAACCAACCATTCAACCATGTTTCATACGCATTATCATACCAAGCTCATCAATTTTAGTCCCATTGTGTCATATAGAATACATACAATGCAGCATACGTAACTATTTAAAGTAGCCAACCAATCAATAAATTGAAACACACACTTATCAAATCACCAATGACAATCTTGCTCAGCCCAAGAAACTCTCGCTTAGGCGAGGAGAACCCCTCGCTCAAGCTACCAGATCTCACCTGGGCAAGATTTCAAATAGTGGACACGTCGAGGTCTCGCTCAAGCTAGCCTGTATCGCTCAAGCGAGACTACTCTCGCTTAGGCGAGTGGCCTTTGCTTAGGCGAGCTCTAAAAACAAAGAGGGGGATGGGTTGTAGTTGTTCTCGCTCAGGCGAGAGCTCCTCACTTAAGCAAGAGCTTTGCGTTTTGAGCAATCACCTAGCTCACTTGGGCGAGTTTAGCAGAACCCACCTGCTCTCTTGCATGCACAACCCGATTCGAACCATAACAGCAGTACAAACAACATGTTATCATACAACCAGGAACATATATCAAGCACCCAAACGTAAAACAAACCAAACAGGTAGATTAATTAAAAAAAATAGTAAAGCCCTAGCTTCCCTTACCTGGAGTGTGGCTAAACGTAAGCACAACAGTCCTAGGGGAAGATGGGAGCACTATAACTCCAACCAGTGTAGTAAATTGGGAAAACAGATGCACAAAGGCTAGCATAAGGTTTCAACGTCAACCCAAAGTAGAACCTAGACACTGGAATGGAACGAAAGGGGTAAAGTTCAAGTTCAACTTACCCAGAGAAGACGTTCAAGTGAAATAGTGGGTGCTCTAATTGTGCCCTAACAGAGCTCTTTGCTCCACTAGTGGAAGGGGAAGGGTTCCTGTAAAGGGGGTAGAGTAAAGGGGGTTAAGGTTGGAAAAGAGTTTTAGGCACCCTATGGGCTGGCCCTTAGGCCCAATAGTTAAGGTTAGTCCCTTAAACATAAGAGCAGAAAAAGTGGGTCTTATGGTCAAGAGAGATTGATCGTATGTGATATTAAATGTGATGAATGTCATATTTTTGTGTCTACTTAAAGTCTTTTACCATATAAAGATTATATAAAGATTACATGCCTTATAACATTAATTGCTCAAATAAATTAATTATTAAATTATTTCCCAAGTTTAATTTTCATTAAAATTTTGATATAAACTTTTTTTTTTTAATTTAAGTTGAAAGTCACGAGATGAAGAATATATTTTTGGAATTTGGATTGAAAGTGATGAACTAAATCTTTCTTCAAGGAATTCACACTTTTAACTAATAAAAGTTATTATAAATATTAATTTTAAAATAATTATATTAAAATTCAATAAATTTACTATTACTTTCATTAGATTCATAGAGATTTGAGTAATTTTATAAGATTCTAAATTTTAATTAATATTATATATAAAAAAATATCCTTAGAATTTACTATTAACGAAAGAGTATAAAGTATTTGTGTAATACATATTTTAGTTAAATTAAATATTCTTAATTAATGTCATTTTCATCGTTGTTTTAATTTGAAAATGTTTCATTATCAAATTAATGTCTTAAAGATTCAATATTTGAAAAGTAAAATATTTAAGAAATCAATTTAGTTTTCCAAATTGACAGGGTAAAATTTTTAAAACTTTTAAACAAATTTGAATCTACTCAAATTTAAAACTTTAATTAAGTAATTTATATGATAAATAATATCATGAAATGTATAGTGTATTACAAAAGATAAACTTTAGATTTAATTGGATACTATTTTTCAATTTTTTTAAAATATGAATATGCAAAATAAATTTGGAGTCTAATTAAGTGGGGTACTTTATAGAGAGAAGGAAAAAAAAAAGGATAGTGAAGAAAATACTTGTGGAGGAAATTAATCCCATCCCCTCATAGATATTGAAAATGAGTGTATGAGCTACAATGGAAGTTAAAAAATTCATAGAAAATTAGAGGTTACAATTGAACCTAGTTGCGTAATTTTCCTCCAATGTTTTGTGCTATGTTTTTTCTTTTGTTTGTTCATGAATTGCAAAACCCATGAGTTGGGAATATCTATTTGAATTGACAAAGTTAAAAGCAGTTTGCAAAATAAGTACAATCATCAAACTTTAGGAGAAGCATAATTGTACCAGAAAAAAATTAGATTCGTCCTTATCCACTTAGAAAGTTCATAGGATATATTATATCAAATTAAAAGATTACAAATTAAACTAAATTAGATCACTTTGTTTATATGTTTAGCTTGCAATTTAGAGAGATTTTCACAAGTCTATAAAGGAATCCATATTTTCTGTTAGTTATTTTTACTGTTTTTTTTTTTAAATATAAGTATATTAAAAAAATTAATATATTTTAAAACATTAAGATCAATGTTAATTATTATATTTTAAAAACAAATCAGACTCACATCACCAAAAATTCAACGAAAATCTAAATATTTTTATAAGCCAACTATTTTATAATATCGTAATTATGTTTAATAAAAGAAAATTAGTATATCTATTTATAGATAAAATTATTATGTTAAAATTTAAATTTGCATTCAATAATATCATTTCAATTTTAAAAATATACTTTTTATTTAAATTAACTTGATTTTTATTGTCGTGTAATAGATGTTTTAGCAGTATGTTAAGATAAGTTAGACTAAGCCAACAACACCCTTTTATAACTTTAAGCGTAATGCACTATTATTTTTTTACTTGCATGTTTTTATTTATTTACTATTTAATTGTACTAATGAAAAAATTATAAGTAATGTCAATTTAAAGTATGGTTTGTACACACTTGTATGCATTAACATTTTGATTTTATCATAATTTATTTTTGAATCATTCAAAAAGTATATGAAGTTCTTTGTGATTTATGTAAATAGCTTTCTTTAAAGAATTTTATTATTTCAATGTTATACATGTCATTTAATTTTTTTCGTCTTTTATATTATATATATATATATATATATATATATATATATATATATATATATATATATATATATATATAAAATATATATTCTTGTAAATGATAACAATAAAAGTTGTGATATTTTAAATGTAATATTTTTCTTAAATATAATTTGTTTCCTTAATTTGGTAATTTCGTATCAATAAATAATTTGTTTACTATAACAAAACATAACAAGCATATATATGAATTCATTAAATGTTGACAAATATAACACATTTGAGAAGTATTACATTAGGAGATATTTTTGTTTTTTATGTGTTTTTCTTAATATTCAAGAACAAGGTAATCATATTTCAAAAGAAATGGAAATCATTTGTTAACTTTTTTTTTGGGGGCAACAAAATGGTTTTACGTATTCATTTCATTTTAAATGATTAATGGATTACACGATTTCTTAAGCAATTTTTTTGTTAGAATCCAAATTCATCTTTTCTTTGATTAAGATTATTAAAATGATCATTAAACTAAAGCCATCAATTCAATCCTCTTTTTTGTTTTGACTTTCTACAAGTATCAGTCTTCATCATGACACACATAATCACTAAATTAAGCATAATAAATAATGATTAAAATCTCAATTATAAACAAAAAAGTCATGATTCATACATTATATATCTTACGAGAGATTAATTGTTTAAATACTATCAATACAAATAAAATTATAAACTACATCTCATAGATCTAATTGATTTCCATAAAAATATTAAACATTTTTCCCAAACATTTTTGTTTTCAAATGTATTCTTTCCAAATATTAGTTTTAGTTCATTAAATTTGTATTAAGTTTTTTTTTCTTTAAAATTAAAATTGATCGTTTTATGGTTCCTGAAACTTGAAAAAGAAAAATGTTTTATTCTCTTCATTCACAAGTGTTAAATGAACACTTTAAAAGAAAAAGAAAGAAATAAACATATAGCTAACTATTTCATGATAACAAATGCAAAATCGGAGTACCTTATAATATATATATATATATATATATATATATATATATATATAT
>Ga0209589_1009462_pt1 | contig 14691 bp, 6 predicted proteins | sample CowpeawhiteBW_FD_187525 | JGI IMG/M metagenome (GOLD analysis project Ga0209589, IMG submission 187525) | Root nodule microbial communities of legume samples collected from California USA - Cow pea white BW (SPAdes) (version 2) | ecosystem: Host-associated > Plants > Roots > Nodule | place: USA... | reverse complement strand
TATATATATATATATATATATATATATATATATATATATATATATATATATATATATATAAAACTTATTTTTATTCATCTTTTTTATTAAATTATCTTTTGAATCAGACATAAAAATAAAATGTGATTTAGTTTAACTTTATTTTAATTTAAAAAAGTATGAATCAAATAAAAAATTGTGATCCGTTTTGATGGGTTTCATATTTTTGTATGTTACACTATGAAAGTAAATGCAATATTTATATCTTTCTACTGAAAAATGATACTATTTTTTTTAACTCATCATTTATTTCTTAATCTGATTTAGTACAAATCATTAACTAATGTATCATTGACTTTTTTTAAAAATCAATAATACACACTGAATTAAATAAAAAAATAAATGATAAGAGTCAAAATATAGGATTTAAGATTTAGAGTTTAGAATTTATTATAAAGCTTGATTTAGTATTTATTTGTCTTTAACATTTTTCGTCCTGATAAAAAAAGAAAATAATATTATAACTCTCATCATAATTTAAGTAAATGAAAACACAGTGTAAAATTCAGAATTTTCTTTCCAATCTATAAATATGATTTTTTTTTTTTTACAGTTTTTCTCTAATACACCAAACCAGAGACTAATTTACATAATACACAAGTTGCAGTGATAAATTTTTATAATACTACTTTGTTTGCTACTCAAAAGATACAAATGCAATTATATATATTATTTAGATTAAATCCAATAAACTTTTGCATATTTCTATTACTATTTTATTTTTTAATTATTTTTACAAATTTTAAAAAAAATTTCTTAAATAGTGGATTGTAAAATGGTATATCTAGTGTAAAAAAAACATTTTTCTTATTATAATACTTCTTTCTCAAACTAATAATCCTGAATACAAATCCTCTTAACACCATTAAACACAGGAACCCTTCTTCTCAACCAATATCGATTCAATTCAATGGGTAAGTAGGGAGAGACAAGGAAGAAGAGAGAAAGAAGCACTGCCATGTTTAAATAGGTTTTTATTAATGGTATAATGTAAAACATGAAAAAAAAGCACTATAATTGGCATGCAATTCTTGATAGAAGATTTACCTTCTTCTTCTTCTTCATACATGTTTGTTTTAAGGAAAAGGTGCATTAGAAGCATGAAATGTGGGGTTCTTGGACCAAAGCCATATCTTGGAAACAGAGAAGCTCTCACCTTTGGTTGAGTCGCTTATCCTCTTTCCCTTCACATCACCAGATTCAGACAAAACCACTTGCAGATTCAAATCACGAACCACGTACCTATATGAACCCATGGAGTAGCATCTCCTCTCATTCAAGCTACAACTATCTCCACTCTCTAACTCCATCCCATTGTTTCTGAATTTCCCAAGCCTCACAGAAAAAACCCTTTTCCCAACTGATCTTTCACTTTCTGAAAACCCGTTCTCTTCCTCACCCCTCAACCCACTTCCCACAACCAAGGAATTTGAATTGCCAATACCAACATTAAACAAGATAGGATTTTGGTTTTGACTTTGATTCTCCAGGTAGTTGGAGAGAGACGCCCTGCAAAGAGGACACGTGGAATTCGAGAGAAGCCACGTGTCAAGACAGGTCATGTGAAAGGCGTGTGTGCACATAGGAAGCAACCTCAGCTTGTCGTCCTCGGAGAACTCGCATAAACACACGGCACAATCAAACGGTTCCTTTGAACCCAGCAAGTCTTGGTAATGGAAAACTGGTAGAGCGTCTATGAGGGCTTGGTCTATACCCGAATCGTGCAAGCGGAAGAGTTGTTGAAGCTGCCTCTGAAGAACACGTGAGCGCGTGGAGTCGTGGAACCTGTTGGAGTTGTAGGTTGATGAAGAGGTTGGTGTTTTCATGAAAAACCATAGAACCAAATGGACAAGTCCATACACGAAGAAGATAACTGCTAGAACAATTATGACCAGCAAAATCAGTGGACTGATTCTGCTCAGAGATGATGGCGTAGTTGATTCTTCAGTGTTACCATCGTTAGGAGCTTGGTATGCTGAAAAAGGAGACTGAGGATATGACTCATACGAGTACTTCACATCACCATTTTTCCTCGTTTCAATCTCAATGTTGCGCATTTTCAATGTAGAATGACAACAATGATGTTTCTGTCCAACACTTCATGTGAATTGTTCAAACTCTTGCTGGCTAGTAGGTTGACTGTAGTAGACTTTAGCAAATGAATTTTCATGCTTCTTATAAAGAGAAAAATGAAGGAAGGGATGATAGATGGAAGAGTGTATATTAGCTTTTGATAAAGTCAACAGCCATAACCGCATTATCAGTTCAGTGGTTGGTTGGTGGACATGAAAATTTGTTTAACTTTACTTTTACACCAGAGATCCAAAACAAAAGTATAAGTTAATGGAGTGTATATATATGAACCTCTCTATCTATAAAAACACATTAAAAGTTTATATTCTGAATTATTAAAATAAATTATGTTTACAAGTTTGTGTCCCTCGATAATGCACAAATAAGAGCATCTCCAATGTTGATATAGTGAAGTGAATTGACAGTTTTATGCAGAGATTTCATTTTGACTTGTATGGTAACAAAAACACCAGATGTCTGTAAGGAGAAAAACAGAAAAGAAAGAAAAACAATAGTCAAATGATTAAGATGTTGACTTTTATGTACACTAACAATTGATAAGTTTAAGCTCCAAAGTTGTCTATTTGTAGGGTGTATCTTCTTTTTCCGAGTATAGAATCATTGCAGATAATAATGACCATTCCACGCCAATCTTGGCATGATGGCTGCAAAGAAAATAAAACAATAAAAAGTGAGAAGGGGATTTTTTATTTATTTTTTCATACATGAATGCTGTCTAAAGATTCAGAGTTTGAATGGACCCGTGAGTCCTAAATGTTTCTGTAGAAATTTGAAAATGTTGGTGGTTGGAGGCAGGAGTTGCAACCTCAGAAATTAAAGTGTAAACCTATGTAGTGTCTTTTCCAACTTGTATCGGCGTGTTTTGTTACATCATAGAAGCATTTGGGCCACATTTAAAAGTTGAAATGATGAATGTTAATTCCTATAAATCATAATAGCAACGGGGTGAGAAGTTCAGGAGGCTCTGTGTGTTAACCTTTCACATGTTGGGAGGTGATGGAAACTACAGATATCGTGAAAAGACAAAAGTAAATGGTAGGGTCGTGGATTCTTGCACGCATGGCAACTAATTAAACCTATGATTTTGTCTGTCCAAATTAGGTGTGAAATACAAATAAATTAATGTCCAGAACCCTTAGTTACCAGCAAGAAGTCAATAACATTGGTTCTGCTCTCAAGCGTTCAGATGTTATTCCCTCAACAAAACTGTGCTCACTTCCTGTTCTCTCCAGCAATCATAATATGATGGAAAAAATAGTCATTTTAATTAATGTATATTGCACTTTTAAGTTCAAAGGGTTTTTGTTATCTTTTGTAATGATTATCTTTTACTTTTTTACTCAATAAAAGACACCACTTTACACATTGTTACACAACTATAAAAGCCATTTTTGAGGTTCTAAATTCTAATATTTGTCATTACAAAGTATTCTCTTTTGACGTACAAAACCTTTCTTAAAAATATTAATATATATAATTTTCAATGAAACATAAAAAAATATTTATCTTCCATTGAAAATTATTTTGCACTCTGATCTAATCTCTTAATACTTCAACAAATTTCTGCATCATCCTTCAAAAAAAAAAAGAAATATCAAGCTCATTTGTAGATTTTGGCCAACAGTGAAGCTAATCTACTAGTTGGGCCTACATGTTTTTTTCTCGGTTTCTCACTCTTTCTTTCGTAGATATGATAAAAAAGAATCGTCTTTCCTTTTACCTAATTTTTTTTAATATAATTAAATTAAAAATATTATATTCATTTATTTTTAAAATTTAAGAACCAAAATACATCAAAATTTTGAAAAGGAACGAATTTCAATTATGGGTTAAAATTAAGTGAAAAAAAACATTCTTAAACCTTATTTATTTAGATCCATCACAAAATGCCAAATTTGCCAAGCAGTATTAGCCTGCAACCAGTGCAACCAGTGCAAGGAGGAACCTTCAGTTTTTAGCTTTTGGATTCGTGTGAATGTTATGTTCTTTCTTCTCGTTATGTACTTCCTTTCTTAAGAAACCCTCAAGTTTAGAGTGTGTGTTTGAATTAAAACGTTGAATTTGAATTATTACTTTATATGTTAAGAAGGATTTTAAGAAATTGAAATATATAATATTTGAATTAATTATAATTATTTTTTAAAATATTTTGTTTGAATAAATAATTAAAATATCTTATATTTTAATTTTTTTTGTTTGAATAAAATAATTGAATTTCTCTTTTCAAAATAAAATTTATTTTATAAATAAAATTTACAAAAAAATTAGCTAAATTCAAATATTAAAATAAAATTTAATAATTTTTTTTTCATTATGTATATGTGCATAACATTTATAGAAAGTAAAATGTTGTTAATTTAACTAAGTTCACAAAGCTTGACCTATGCATGTGTGGGTGGTCGAAGCCAGAAAAGTTGACATGATCAAAAGATTCACATAAAAAAAAATCTCACAAGACCAAAAAAGTAACAAAAACTCCAAGGGATAAGGCCAACCTATGTCTCTGCCTATGCAAATCGGTCTTAAGTAAAAATAGACAAAGTCAGATTAGGATCAAGTCAAGTTGATCAATCATGCTGCGTATAAGTTAAGTCGTGTCTAGATCAAATTAAGGTTGATGGAGTTCGAATTGAGTTAGATACACCTCGTGCTAAGTCAAGTCAACTCGGGTGAAGGTCAAGATAAGTTAACCTAAGTTGTAGGTCGAACTATGTTAGTCTAGGCTGAAGATCGAGTCAAGATGACACAAGCTAAAAGTTGAACCAAGTCGGTCAGAGTTGAAGAATCAAGTCAAATCAAACTGAAAATAAACCAAGCTCAACCGAGAATGGTCAAAGATTGAGATGAGTCAATTCAATTTTAAGGTCAAGCCAAGTCAAACAAGTTGAAAGTTAAATCAAGTTGGTTTGACTGAGGATCAAAACAAGTCAATCTGAGTCAATGAAGGTAAATAATCAAGCTGAGTTGATCCAAGTCAAAGATTATGTCAAGTTTGTTAGGATCAAAGGTCGAGGCTAGTCATCCCCACTCAAAGAATCGAGTTAGGTCAATATGGGCTAAAAGTCAAGCTAAACTGGTTAGGACCAAAAGTCAATACGAGTCAACTCAGACCAAAAGTTAAAACGAGTGGAAGATCGACCCTAGTTGGTCTAGAACGAAAGTTGACACCTCTAATAAAGAACTAATTATAAAATTTTTTTTTTTTTCTAATAAATTTCAAATTCTATTATTTTAATTATTTTTAAAATGTCTTATTAATTTTTATAAATTTCAATTTTCTTTTAATTTTCTCATCTAAATAACTTATATTATTTTACAAAATTTCAAATTCACCAAATAAATAAATTACTTTTAAATTGTTTTATCCATACATACCATTAAAAATCAGAAAGTGAGAAATCTAGATAGCAAATGTGTTTCCTTTCGTTGTATATCAACTTGGGTAAAATGGAACTGATAAAAAATAAGGAAAGTTTCTAAACACTCTCATTTCCTTTTTCATTGAAATTGCCAATCCATCACTCAGGCTTGGACTATCAGCAGGAGAAGAATTTATACATTTTAATGCCACTTTCAATAAGTTCATCCTTTCTACACCAGCACCTTGTGAAATAACAAGGACTTGCCAGAAACTCAATCCGTCCGTTCCTCTCTAGCCACCTACTTCCCCCATTTAAGCCAGATTGAATTCACTATTTTGAACTACATTTCTTGCCAGCATTCAAAGTGTAGAAAAACATTTTATTACAGTCAAACATATTTCTCAAAGAACTACTATCCCATTCGTCATCAATTGTTTGAGGGATGGAGAATTTACTCTACTTTTTATTGTCATCTTAAAAGAATTGGAGTTGCTATGTTAGTTTAGAGTTACTTTTGAGGAATTTTTTACATTGGTATAATAAATGCACCAACTATTGTTACACGTTTTTAGTAAATGACTTCTTTTTATGACCTTTTAAACCTTAAGTAGCTAAAATGTTATTCAAAAAAGGGACACGATTAAAATGTTGTGTTTTGGCTGTAAATTTTTTTTAATTATTATTTTACTCTTGACTACTTAGTCTATATACTACTGATGTTAAGAAGAAGAAAAGTTAAGCCACTATGCAAATTTGTCAAAACTATCCGTCGGTGTTCATGAATAAAGACTCCACTGACAAGAAGAAACATATTTCCATAATTGGAAGTAATATTTTTAGATAACTATACAAGAGAAAACTGAAATTCTGAACATGTATCTTCAACATAATTTTTTAAAGGTAATGAACTACATAATGTAAAATTCAATGAAAGCTCTAACTAAATATTATATTATAGCTTTTCATGAAATTACTGAGGAATGAGAACTGTAATTTTACAGGCAGAAACAGTGAACATAATCCCTACGTCTTATAATTGAACAAGTAACAATGATGTAATAATGCTTTGATTGGTATTACATGGACCCTTTAAAGGTATGATTGGGATACCATTAAACCCGCTTAAGGATCAGCATGACCAGGAATGTCATCATCACTAGATCCACTGTCTTCTTCACTGATGTCTTCCTCATCTCCACTCTCCTCACCAGCTGTAGAGTTGCTAATGTTTTCCTTCTTAGCATACCGCTCACAATACTCTGTCCCCACAAATAGCAGAGCAATGTTTATACATCTTTTTTCACCATTAAATAGCCCCCCCATTCACCAAAGCATCCTAACTTTACAAATAAATCCCAACATTAAGAAATACATGAAGCAGTCTCGGGTACAAAAAATATCATCGTGTTTAAATAATTTCCAGCCTCTGGTCAAAATATATAGTGATGAACCATTATACGGGTCCGGAGCACAAACACGGTTTTATCATTACAAACCAGAGTCCAGATGTGATTCGCACGGGAGGTTAAGCTATTCAGTCAGAAACCAATTAGTTAGGAAATTTGTATGGAAGATTACACTAAGGGTCCGTTAAGAGCATGCTAATCACAATCGTAGTTGAAATGCAATTGAATTTTGGTTTAGAATCATGATTCTTACCTTTGGATGAAGCAAAAAACAAAAGGTAAGAATTGAATTATAATTCTATTCTGACTAGAATTACATAAATTTAATAAAAAAATTGATCCCCAATTGGCGGTGGCAGTAAAAGGTGATGATGACAACAACGCGGCGAGTAAGCGGTGGTCATGGTGGCAAAAAGTAGTAACAGTGATGAAAATAGTAGTGGTACTAACAGAAATAGGAAACCAATTCCAATGTCCAATTCCCATTCTATGCACAAATCCATGCACCAAACAAACACTGGCAATCATCAGATAATAGGCATTGCAGTTGGATCACTAAAATAGGGAAACCAATATAACGTGTCTTCAATCATCAGAAAAAGTAGGACAAAACAAACAATTGCTCACCTTTAACTTTCTGGTCATATAACTTTTTATCCTTCATCATTAACGATGCTGCATCGCCATTGAGAGGATCTGAAGCATTTGGATAAAGCAGGAGTTGTGGAAGAAAAACTTCAAAGACATTTAGAAGATCTGAAAAACACAAGAAATCTTGGTCACTTAAAAGAAACAAAAAACATAACAGATTAGCCAGAAAAAGAGAGAGGACATTAATGAAGGAGGATATTCTATATTCATGTTGAATTTTCATTCAGATAACAGAAACTTCACACGATAGATACTTGAAATTTTACTATGAAAGCATATAACTGAATTACCAAACATTGGGCTCCAAGATTGGTTAATGACATCCAAGCATACAGAGCCAGATCTGCAGTTGATGAAATGTGCAAAGCAGAATCAGTCATAATCCACTAGTGCATAAACAATAGCAAGCTGTTTCAGTGACTTGATACTCCTTAGAAATATCTTGTACAAAATCCCAAAACAATGAAACATAAACAGCAGACAGAAATTATTGACATGTATCATGGAACCCAAATATGAAGGTAATAATCCATTGACCCATATTAGTGCAGAAACTACATAGAGCAGGAGAAATATTCACCCAAAAAAATAAAGATTGACTAATAGCATATGAAGTGCTCACAACTCATCGACATTAGGGTGGAATATTTTGTTCACAAAGCCAATAGAAGGGGATTTATATGGGTAAGCATCAGGAAGCTCGACACGAATTTTCCAGACACCACCTTCATAAAGACCTGCAATAATCACGTAAATGTGATAAATCAAGGAACAACCAAATAGCTTAAAGACAAGTAATTGGTCATTGTGCTCACAATCGCATTTAAAGATAAAGAAACCCGTGTCAAGCTAGAAGATGAAGTATGACAAGCAAATATTATGTGGAAAGTTGTGTTGATAGAAATAAAGCAGCTTCTCATCAAACTCTTTTTGTCATCCATTTTTTGTCTTGAGAAAGGAAAAAAAAGGGAAATATTTATTTTTTAAAAATTGAGTGGTAAGTAATTCTTTGTACACATTTACAGTTTCATCAAACAAAAGTGTAGGTTAACCAAAGAATTTTGACAGTACTTTCTTTTGGACCATGAAACTCAACATTGAATTCACTAAGTCCATCGTTTATCGTCTCCACTGTATAATCACTCATCATCCTGAAAAGAAGTAAGGAATATTTGAGAAATATGACTACAAAAAAAAATTGCTGCGAGTAATCAAGCATACATGACCATGTGGATAAAATGCCAAGAGCAATAGTCTTGGAATTTCCGTTCATCCAACAGATATAAGGAACAGTCATCAACATGAATTTACAAATTAATACATGCATACCCTTTCTAATTCTAGACTGATGATAGTATATTAGCATCATTTGACACCATTTGGATAAACTTTTAACAAGTACTTCTAGCAGAAAAAGAAAAACAGAGAGAGAGGAAGAGAAAATGAATGGAATTTCTCTCCTAAGTTAAAATTAACTTCACATATGTCAACTTTTACAGAAATGGGGGTATATTTACCTTTTTTCCTCCTACAATTGTTCGTTGGAAAGTTTACTCATACTAGGCTTTTGCGACTTTGTTTTTTTGGGTCCTAATAGAAATGCACATACTTCATAAGCCTCACTAATTATGCAATGCATTTGAAGCATATAAAAGACACTTGATATTGTTGTACGGCACAGGTTACTAAATTAGATGAAGCACATATGCCTTCATTATCAATTTCAACCATGTATTCCATACATAAATGCAGCATATAATTTAAACTTTGTCTACACTCTGTGATCATGTTCCTGTAACCATATCTACCAGTTCATTTGACAACAGCCTATAAGTACCAAGTCGCACCACATAATGCTACAGCATCCTTCAGTGTAACAACTTCTATTTAGGTAACAAAAATATGCATAAATGATAATGCTACCAACATATCATCGTTACTTAGTCAAAGACCTATATTTACTCATTACAGGACCAACAAAGTTGCACTATTTACGCGATGTCAAGAATAACAAGTATCGTATGTTATTAAGACATTTAATTTTTGGGAGGAAGAAAAGGAAAGTAGAGGGAACGGGATCGATTTATAATGAGTTTACTTGACAAAGAACTACATGGTTGCGGTTCAATATAAACCATTTACAAAAAATGTTCCTCTGAAAAATAAAATCATAAAAAAAGCAGTGGTTTAGTTCCCTACCACAGGGAAATAAGATGGTATGACACAAGAAGAGGCACCATGAGGAAAACATAAACTCCCAACAGACCAAGACTAAGTAAGAATGTTCTTTTTCGCTTCTTTTTAATTTCCTCAATTGTTCTTAGTAATTTGCAGATCCCTATTCCCACTAAAAAGGGTGAAGTTTATGTTATGAATACAAATCAGCTTATGCTAAAACGTAATGTGATGGAGAAAATCATAAGCAATTTTTTTCTTTTTAATTTAGATGTTGGATTCTATGCTTGGCATATCATGCTATGATGAATTTGATTGTCACTTCCAGGTGATTTTTCATGACAGAAACAGCCAATTCATAATCCTTCCTTCTATCATGAATGTTAATAAATGGGTAAAACAAATTTCCTATTAAGTATTGCATTTCTAAACTTAACTCCAATGTCTACTTTTTATCACTTAACCCTCTTGTTTGACTGCAACTAAAGCAGTTTTCCAAAATTCACATTAGGCCCCTTCAAATCTGGTTTTCCAGCGTCTTGTTAGCTTCTTGCCGATCAACTAAGAGTTATTTTAACTTGAAAACAAAACTACACGGCATTTAGTGATTAACAAAAACACAAATTATGGTAAGTTAGGAAAGGCCTGTACTTCAACGGATTTGGACAAATTTTAATCCTTTATAAATCTTACAAATTATTATATATAATGGGTGTTTCATTTCAACAAAGTAGTCCAGGTCCTTCTGTGTAATTGAGCTTTAGATTTTAAAGGGGCTTCTCTTTAAGCCAAATAAAACTTACTCAAATCCACCCACATTATGAACGTGGTTTCAAGATAAAATGATACCTCGAGAAAATAACCTACAATGTGCCAAATGTGCTTACTCATCACGTCATACTAACAGTCAAAACAAACTAACCATTATATATTTCAAAGAATTTGACATATACTGCTAGCCACCTACTTCGAGAAAAAATATACAATAAACAATTCAAACAGTTTAAAATAATGTAACCATAAACACTCAATAAAACAGTCCACTTACAATTTCATAACATCCATTTCTCTTCTCTTGCTTGGAGATGACATTTTGATTATACAGATCACTTATTTTAACCTGCTACAGATACAATAAAAAAAGTTTAATATCTGCCAAATGTACATATTTGTTCTCATCTCCACCAAATCAGAAGATACAAAAACAAAACCCAATTTCGATTGCAGTCCATATAAGCTCAATTCATTTGTGTTAAATTTAAAATAGGATAAGGAACTTGATGTATCCCAATATGTTTCTGGTAGTGTCCTACATATCAAACCAAAACATAATTTTGCCAACAAAAGATTCATCATAAGCTGATAAACGATGCAGATAAATGATACAGAGAAGCAGAAAACCCAAGTATAAGAAACTTTGTAATTGTCTTGATGCTGTTGGAGATCTCAAGTTAACTAAAGATAAGGCTAATCTACAATATGTACATAAAGAAGTATGTACATAAATGCAAAAATCAAGATCAAGAAGATTCATATTGATCTATAAAATGAAGCCACATCCGTAAAGAAAAACACCATATATCATACAAAGATAATACTAAACGTGAAGGAGATTATTGAAGATTTTACACCCTATACCATATAAAGATAATACTCAGAGTGAAGGAGGTGTATTCAAGATTCTGGATTATATAAATAGGAATCCTCACCTTGCGGTTCTGTGAGGTTAAACTCACTTCTTAATAGATATTGATCCACAAAAAGAAGCCAAATATGTGAAGAAAGAGACCCTATATCATATGAAGATAGTACAGATTCGAAGAAATTATCTTTTTTAATGAATGTTCAAAATATCATTCGACATCAGAAATTAATTCCATTCACTTACTCTCTTTCGACCTAAAAACTACCTCTCGATTTGGGCCATTTTATAAGAATATAAAATAAAGCAATTAACGTAGTTGACAATTTAGAGATGGTCTTTTAGAAAGAACCAAGAGAGACTTCGAAAAAGAGAGGCTGTATATATGAAGGGAAACAACTTGATTAGGATACATCAATGCGTTTCATTGCATGTCTGATATAGATTTTTAGAGAAATGGTTAGTTTTCAAGTTCTCTATATCACTTGAAAGAATAAGCAATTATTCTTCCTAAAGAAAAGCACAATAGTCATGGATCAAACAGAAAAGGACAAAGTGGACAAGGAAAATTAAACACAAACATAGACATAGTTGTTTAGGTATATACTACACAGCTCTGTTCATCACAGGGCATACATGTAGAACTTTACACTACAGGCAAAGTTACACCAAATTCTTACTCAGTAAAGAGTAATCCTTCAACTACGATGAAGGCAACAAAAAAACCTCTAATTTCAGAAGGACAGGAGAATACTTAAGCTGGTGAAAAATCCCAACCCAATTAGACAACATTACCACCCTTCCAAGTATTGAAGCACAAGGCTACCAGGTCCAAAGGAGAACACCAAGCAACAGTGACTAATGCAAGGGTCTGATGAATGTGCAGGAATAAGCTATACAAAGTGCGTGATACACAATGTGGCACAAGTGCACGCTTCATTTGGCAGGAAGTGCAAATACATGAAAGTCCAAATCTTTTGCAAACGACTGCGTCCATTTCAAAGAAAGGCAAATACCCAAAATTCCTTGTCTTACTTCGATAAACTCCCTAGCCAGCAATTCGGCAACGGAAGGCAAAAATGAGAAAAGGCATATTTGCGTCAATTGAATAAAGCGATACCGACAAAGAAGGTTACAAAAGAAGTATTCTAGATTCCGGTAGAAAGATCTATGGCTGACCCATTTAACCAAAGATAGAGGAAAAACAATGCGTGAACTGCTATTGCTAAGCATGCTTGAATTAGTGCAAAATCAAAGGGAAGAGAGGATAAGAGAGGAAAAGCTGATTGGCATAAAAGAAGTGAAACTATAATTTGGGGGAAATGATGGCTTGCCTGAAACCCTTGTAGCGTTTTGGTGATGGCGTTGTGATCAGAGAGTAATTGAAAAGAAGAGAATTGAGAAAGGAAATGAGGAGGAACACATATATAGGGAGTGGGTGGGTGTGAGGGAGATAGAATGTCGACGTGGCACATAACACGTGTTATATGAAGGTTCGGCAATGTGGCAATTATGTTTCACCATTTTTCTAGTAAGTGCAATTCCTATTAATTACCTAGCTAATTCCAATTTATTACTCTAGGAGCTACAATCACCACTTCAACTGCATTTATTATTAATTTAACATGCTATGCTCAATTTTTCTAACTATGTTACTCTCATTTTTATTCATATATAACTCTCGTCTTGTTGGAAATCACAAATTTTCGTAAAAGTAGATTTTATTTATGACTTTTATTCATGTCCTTAATTAATAATAAATAATGTATTAAATAGTATAATCATTATTTTTCTATTATATATATATATATGACAGGTGAAAAGATATTAATTTTAATAAATATTTATTCTAATTTAAATGTGAATTTTTAAGTATATTTCAACCACCTTATAATGAGAAAATTTAAACTAAAAATCGAGTTTTTTTTTTATAACATTTAAATTCATTAGTAAATATTTTTTAAACATATATATAGTTATAAAATATGTTAGAAATCTAAGTGTGAGTCTAGGTTTCATGTTGAGTAAATATAAGAAAATAGAGCACCATATAAGAACAAAGACCTCAAACTCATTGTTTTAAGGTTTTGAGTTGAGAGTGCTGTCGATATCTTATATGGTTGAACTCAGGTCTCATTAGCATTGTATCTCTCCAATAAACATTCTCCATCCTTAAACCTAACAAGTCGTATCAGAGTCGATGTCTAGTCTTGGTGACCGGCTAAGACGAATACAATAAGAGAGTGGAGCACTATAAGAGGTTTGAGTTGAGAGTAGTGTCAATGTCTTATGTCTTATGTGATTGAGCTCATATCTCACTAGTATCGCATCTTCCCATTAAACCCCCTCTCTCTTTAGACCTAACAAAATAAAAAAATAATGTTTTCATAAATATTATAAGTTTTGATGCACAATGGATGGATAAAATGAACTAAATTTAACTCAACTATGAAAAATTATATTGAATAGAAATGTAGTTTGAAGAAACTAAACTAATGACAAATAATTTGTGTAAACTAAAATGAATTGCTTTTAGGGTGATTGTACAACTCCCAATGGTTTTATAAGTAGTAATGTTTTACATAGATATGTCTAATAAAGCTAAGTATTTATAAATAGTTAGTTAATAAAACATGTACTCTATAAATTATTAAAATTAAAAAGTTTAAATTTATTAAATGTGGCAGTTTTAGTAAAAAAGAAGAAGCATAATTTCACATATTTATTTTGAAAAAAAAAACAGTTTAAATTAAATTTGAACTGAATAAAGTAATACCTAAAAGAAACTATAGAAGATCACTTATCATCAAAAATAGATAGATTAGTTAATTGTCACAACCCTTAAGTTTTTTTAATCTGCTTCAATATTAACTTTCATACTTCATTTTCGACCGATTTAATTTTAAATTGCGTATCATATTATTTTTAAAATTTTATCAGCATAATTTAGTTTTAAAAGTTCAATTTTCTAAGAACCGAGTTTTTAAAAATAAAACTAAGAAACATTTCAGTTCATTTAAAAAACATAATTGAAATATTATAGCTGAATTTAGTGCAATTCATTACTAGTTCAATTGAATAGTTTTTTTAACACACAAAACGTGATATACCTTATAAAATTTGAATGCCTATTATATGGAAGATCATTTCAATAATTATGAGATATTTATATACTATAAGATAATAACATTTTCAATTTGATAATGTAATTAACCAAAAATGATAAAAGTTATTTTTTTTTATAAATTTGTCTTTTGCTTGAAAGTATATATATATATCTATATATATATATATATCTATATATATATATATATATATATAT
>Ga0209589_1009461_pt1 | contig 14693 bp, 14 predicted proteins | sample CowpeawhiteBW_FD_187525 | JGI IMG/M metagenome (GOLD analysis project Ga0209589, IMG submission 187525) | Root nodule microbial communities of legume samples collected from California USA - Cow pea white BW (SPAdes) (version 2) | ecosystem: Host-associated > Plants > Roots > Nodule | place: USA... | reverse complement strand
GTGTGAGAGGCTTGGGAGAGGTTCTTGTAATACGAATGTCATTGGTATGGTAGATTGTTATCAGAAAATTAGTAATTGGTGGATTACGCATGAAATTTAATTGAAGTGGGGATTTAGGGTTCATGAATGATTAGAATGGGAAAATGGGGATGATCGTTGTGATTAGTCATATTGATGGAAAAATGGGAGTGAAAAGGAATTAGGGTATGAAATCTGAGTACTGGGTGATGTGTAATCATGTTAGACTTAATGCAAACTGAATTGGGGGTGATTACGAATACTGTGAGTGCTGGAAAATGGGACAGATCACAAAACCTGGTATGAACCGCCTGGCGGCTCTTGGGTGCCGCCAGGCGACACATCAGAGGCGAGGGTACTCTGGTGGCGTGCTAAAAAAAAATGCGTTGTGGAAGGTTTCGGGGGAAAATTCTGGGGGATTCGGGGTAATAGTCAGTAAATTTCTTTCTTTGGAATTGAGTGAATAAACCAACATGTGAGGGCTAAGGATTAAGTTGCGGAATGACTTGGGAGTAACTGAAATCTGAAGAGATCAATGTACGATATACCTTATATTGGGATAAGTGGTTGACATACAAATTTATACCAGAGGGCTTGTTCTTATATTGATTTATGCAATATATTGTAATGTGGTGATTAAGACTTGGGTTTAGACAATTGTGCATATTTCATTTTTGGTTTGATGCATGTATTGTAATGCTCTGAATGTATGTGTCCTGAAACATTGTGTAAATGGGAGTCTATTAAGACCTGTACAAAAAAAAGGGACCAAAAACCAGTAACATTGCGATACTGGTATAGCGCCTGGCGGTGCGGGGTGTATCGCCTGGCGGTAGAGGGAAAACCAGTGGCAGTGGTCACTGTTAGCGCTAGGCGCCTGGCGGCAAGGTGGTCTCCGCCAGGCGGTGACGGAGAATTACGGGTCCTGTCTGGGCCGTATCGCCTGGCGGTGGGGATGTGACCGCCGGGCGGTTTCCAGTCAGTATCCGCCTAGCGGTGTCTAGGCGATACCAGGTGATTTGCATGGCTGTATAATTGTCTTCTTTTGCTTGATTAGTGGACTTGAAGGACTAAGTTCGCTTCTTTGTGCTTGGGCTTGATGGCTAAGTCCAATAGGGGTCTGGGATGTGCTTGAACGATTGAACGCATGATGGGCATGAAACTAGTTGAGTTCCCGTCGGCTACTATTGGGCGAGAAGTCCTTAGTATGGTGATTGCATGCGTTGGGCGCACGATGGGCAAGGAACTGTGATGTTCCCGTCGGCTACTATTGGGCGAGGAGTCCATAGTATGGTGATTGCGTGCGCGCCAGGGTCCAAGTTGTGTAAGCTTGGATGTGTTACTACAGGTGAGGAGTCTGTAGGGTTGGACTATGAGCAGGATTGGCTCGTAGGGTTGGACCACGAAAGGGATAGTTTCGTGGAAGCACAGTGAAAGTCCCAGGACCTGTTTTCATGCATGGGACTCAGGAAGGAATCTGAGATCAGGGTGGATAACTTGTAATTAACACATATCTGTAAATTTTTATTGGGATGGGTATCATATTTAATTTGTTTAATATGCATAGCTCACCCTATCTGTGTGTGCATGGCGATGATCGGATGATTCGTTATCCGGGAGCAGATGATTTGACAGGTGAGCCAGGAGACGCTTGAGACCAGAGAGCGGGATGATATGGGCTTTTTGAAGATTTAAAGTTTTTTGGATGTATTTATGTTTTGGAACATTAGCCGTTTTGGCTTTTATGAGTTGTAATGTTTTGATTGAGAACAGTTGCAATGTTTTGATATTACGACTTTAAATTTCCCGCGTTTTGGAAATCTGCATAAATAAATGAGGAAAATTTTTATATTATCGTATTTAGTCTCATTTATTTAATTATTTGTGATATTTTCAAAGTAATATTCCTTTGGGATGTTACAGGTACAAATCTGGAACCAAAGGTTATGTGCTGTATGATTTGCATTCACACTCTATTCTTGTATCACGTAATGTCATTTTTCATGAAAACATTTTTCCTTTTCATACTTCTTTGACCCCCCTTTCCCCTCCTACAAATGATGATTTTTCTGATGTTACCATTTTTGACTTTCCAAATATGGCACCTGTTTCCACTGCTACGAATTACACACCAGATAATGCTCCTAACATTGATTCTGATAGCACTATTGTTTCTACTGCTGGACAAAGAGTCTCTCTCAGGACTAAAAGTAGACCTCGATACTTAGACCAATTCTATTGTGGTGCTACTTCAAGCATTCCATCATCTTCCACCACTCCGTATCCCATACATTTGTTTCTTTCATATCAAAAATGCTCTCCTAACCATGTTTCTTTTTGTCACAATATCTCTGCACAAGTTGAACCTTCATCCTTTAAGGAGGCTAGCAAATTTGAGTGCTGACAACAAGCCATGAATGCCGAACTAGATGCTCTTGAAAGGAACAAAACTTGGACGATGGTTAATCTCCCTGTCGGCAAGAAGACCATTAGTTGTTGTTGGGTTTACAGGATTAAGCACAAAGCAGATGGTTCTATTGACAGATATAAAGCCCGTTTGGTGGCAAGAGGTTTTACTCAAACTGAAGGTCTTGATTACTATGAAACTTTTTCTCCAGTTGTTAAAATCACTATTGTGCGTCTCGTTCTTGCCATTGCTGCTGCCAATCAATGGTTTCTTCATCAGCTAGACGTCGATAATGCTTTCCTTCACGATGATTTAACTGAAGAAATCTACATGAAGCTTCCTCCTGGTCTGAGTCCGTCTAATCCCAATCTTGTTTAAAAGCTTCAAAAATCTCTTTACGGATTAAAACAGGCCAGCAGGAATTGGAACCATAAGCTAACATCTGAGTTACTATCTCTCGGGTATATACAAAGTTCAGCAGATCATTCGTTGTTTATCAAGCATTCTCTTTCTTCTATCACCATTATTTTGGTTCATGTTGATGATATCTTGTTATCTGGAAATAATTTCTCTGAAATCACCACTGTTAAGAACCATCTTCACAGTAAATTTCGCATTAAAAACCTTGGAGATCTCAAATATTTTCTGGGTTTTGAAATTGCTAGATCTAAAGTTGGGATCTGTATAAATCAGAGAAAATATTGTCTTGACTTAATTTCTGAAGCTGGTATGCTAGGGTGTAAACCAGCCACAACACCCTCTGACCCATCTGTAAAATTGCATGTTGATGAAGGAACTCTCCTCACAGATCCTTCTTCTTACCGTCGTTTGATTGGGAGGTTAATATACCTTACTAATACAAGGCCTGGCATTGCTTTTTCTGTCCAACAACTTAGCCAATTTGTGTCTACTCCACGCCAACCCCATATGCAACAAGCCATGAGAATTGTTAGATACTTGAAGAATGCTCCTGGTTCTGGTCTGTTATATGTTGTTGATAATTCTTTTAGAGTTCATGCTTACTCTGACTCTGACTGGGCTACTTGTGCTACCACTAGAAGATTTGTATCTGGTTTCTGTATTTTCCTTGGATCTGCCCTCATATCTTGGAAATCAAAGAAACAAACTACCGTTTCTAAGTCCTCATCTGAAGCTGAATACAGGTCTTTAGCTTCTCTGACCTGTGAACTCCAGTGGTTGCACTACCTTTTCAAGGATTTACATATTCCTTGTTCTACTCCTTACTCAGTCTACTGTGACAATAATTCTGCCATCCATATTGCCAAGAATCCAACCTTTCACGAAAGAACCAAACATATAGACATAGATTGCCATGTTATCAGACAAAAAGATTCAAGATGGTCTCATTAAACTCCTTCATGTGTCGTCTGCCAATCAAGTTGCTGATGTTTTTACAAAGTCCATCTATCCTTCTTCTTTTAATTCTGGTGTATCCAAGCTCAACATGCATAATATTCATGTTCACCTTGAGGGAGGGTGATAAAGAGATAACAGATCTCTTCTTCTGTTACTGTTCAGTTAGGTTTGTTACCATTTTCTGTTTTTCCATTCTCCTTGTATATATACATTGTACCTTCCGCTGCTGCAATACACTCTGTATTCTTCTCTATTCAATAATAATGAGAAGCTTTCTATTGAGCATTATTACAAACACTGTCAATACTTTTTATTATGAATAAAAAATTATAATTAGTTTGTGAATTAAAGTCTAAATTAATCTCTAATATTAGCTACTAAAAATTTAGCTATCAAGGAATTAATGTCTAAATTAATTCTAACTTTAATTTTATGGGTTGTCTGTGCAATCCCTTTTGTTTAAATACCCACACTTTAGTAAAGAGAAAATTAGTCTCCCTTTTCTCTCCCAAACCCTTCCTTCCATTGTCTCCCATTTTCCCTTTATGCCTTTCCCTAACTATCAGACCACTAATCTTCTAGTTCTCGTCTACAGCTTCCATCCTTTTTGTAATAGAGACTGGATTGGAGACCACTACGGAGTCCTCCTCTTTTTGACCGAACGTCTTTCCTCTCTGAAATTCTGAAATCCTTGGGTTGAGTTTTGGGTTTCTCATGCCCTCTTCAGTTTAGGGTTTTCCTTTCTCAGAGTTGGTAGTCGTTTAAAGGTAAGGGAAGTTAGAACTCCTTCTTTTTCTTTGAAATGGATTGTACTTATTATTGTTTTGGAATGTGCCGAGTATGTTTGATTGATGATTGCATTGAATGGGGATGAATTTCACATTTGGGTTTCTATAGGTTAGACAAATTTAGGGATTTTGTTGAATGCATGTGATTTAAGATAGATTTGATAGAAATTGAGACTGTAACGTGAAATTGAAAATGTTTTTGACTTACATGGGGCTTAAAATGAGTTTTAGGTTCATTTGACGCTGTCAAATTGCAGGATTTGCGTTTCTACATTATGTAGACTCGTTGAGGGAACCCAATATATAGCTGGGCGAGCCAAATATCTCGCTGGGCAAATTGAGTTTTCCAACTCTGACTTATTTCGCGAAATTTTGAATTCCCGCTTCGTTAACCGTCGTATTAAGCTAAAATGTTTACAATAGGTCCTAGACATATGATGCTTTGTTTTGACCGTTGTGATCTCTGTTTGGAAGTCTATAGTGAGAGCGGTTTTATTTTTGAAAGGTTCCCTTAGATTAGGTTGTTGGCAGCTTTGACCTTTGTCACTTGTTTAGTGCATAACTTTTTCTATAGGTACCCAATCAGCTTGATTCTTTTTCCATCGAGTTCTTGATTCAATCATCTTTAATTTGAATGTAAATACAAATTTTTTGGAGCTTTACACAAGCTGCGGTTTTTTTTCTAAATCCCAAATTGTTTGCATAATGTGTTGTTTAGTTGGATTGGATAAAAATGATAAGAATTAATTATTTTCCAAAAGAGACATATGTTGTATGGTTTCTAATATGTGTTTTCAAATTCTTGTGTGAGAATATAGGAGATTCCATGGAGGAAATCCTATTTGATTTAATTAGTAGTGTGTTCATTGATGTAAGGAGTCAATACTAGAGGTTTATTCTGATACTTTAATGGTCATTCAAGACTCATGTAGAGTAGAATGAGTCATGTAGTGAGAGGGGCATGAGGTCCTGTCTTTAAGAACAACCCCAAAATTTTTATGACGGTTAAAGTGACTAACCTTGTGTAGTAGGATGAAATTCATTGACAATGACTTTGCAGGTAGCAAAGGCCACTACAAGTGCAAAAACCATCAAGAATCATACATCAAATGTCTAGATCCGAATAATTGAGTCTAGAGTGTCATATGTGATGGGTTAGTTGATATTGCTTAGCTTGGTGTAATTGGTGCATTGTTCTACAAGTCTTTTTAGTGTTATATATATATATATATATATATATATATATATATATATATATATATATATATATGTGTGTGTGTGTGTGTGTGTGTGTGTGTGTATGTATTTCTTTTTATTTTTGCAATGATCACCAGATTTTGGTGTGAGCAGATGTGGAAATTCTTAGAAATCGTTTCGATGGTGGAGATGTCGCTATTTAGATTAGGTGGTAGTTATTGCTCTTTGAAGAACTCTTTTGAAGAACAATTCTAATTGTAATTCTTTGCTCTGTTGAGCAATTCTTTTGCCAAACTATTTCATGTTTAAGTTCTGTTTATGGCATTGTTCTGTGCCTATGGTACTCCTGCTTTGGTATATTTTGGATAAGTGTAGAAGGTTGATTGTCATATACTTTTGTCATGTGCTCTACTTTATATTATAATATGAAATGTCTTATTTTAATAGTTTTATACTACTAAAATGAGATGTTACATTGTATAAGTACAAGAAAATTCACATTTGATTATGTATTTATTTTAGGTGGACTAGCAATATTTTGAAAAAAATGGAAGGCATTTGATTGTTGCATCTACATGGAAGTTGAATTTATAGCATAATGTCATTATTAAGGCTGATTGACCATGAAACTTTATTTGAAGTTTTGGAATTGTCAACAATGTTGTTTGACTATTAAAAATATACTATTAATTTTGCACCGTTGCTTTTCTCTAAAAATGACATATATTCTAAAGATGTTAAGTATATGGAAGGGAAGTACTTCACAATAAAAGAGGAAGTTTGGACACAAAAAATATCAATAGAACATATTAGAACAAATATATGATAAATAATCCCTTAATAAAGAGATTTCTTTCCAAAATATTTATTGAACATGTTGAAAATATAAGATTTATTATTAAGAATGATCGTTTAGTATTATATTTATTTTGTATTATGTTATTGATATTTTTATCTCAATTATGATATGGTTTTTATTACCTAATCTTTATGATTGCATACACAATTGTATCATAGTAATGCAAACAAGTAGGGTCTTAAATAAAGTAAAATTTTGTTGGATGAATTATGTGTGTCTAATTATCTTCATATTAAAGAGAAACTAAATTTGTGTCACATGAAAGGACTATGTCAATTAAGTGACATATAATCACCATGACTTGAATTAGTTCATGTTCTTAATTATGAAATTATGATATACCTAGTGACATGTCTTAGATGATAATTTTAACTAAACATAATTTTAATGGTTAAGTCACCATAGTTAATTTCTCCGCGTATTATAAGGTAATGTGGATGAGCTCCTTTTCCTCTCACATGTGTATTGCACCACTCTCATTTTACATGTGAAGAGATGATATAAAACAATTTGACCCTCCTAAATCACTAATAAAATTGTCCTTGTCTTTATTCTCAAAAGAAAAAGTTGTCAAAAAGGATGATTTTGACAACAAGATTGGGGTCAAGATAATCCCCCACCCTTGTTAAAATATACCATTAGATGTACCAATGTAAAAATAATAATTTAATCACATTATATCCGTAGTATTTTTATTTATTCATTCATAAAGTATACAGTTTTACGTCAGTCAAATTAAATAATATCATATTTTTATGTCTTATATGAGTCACTCAACTTGTTAAAAGATTGATAAATAAATAATAAATGACTAAATGATAAATAAATCAAAAAATAATCTTTTATAATAAAAAATTTAAAATGGTTAATACTCACATACTTTAAACAAGATTATATATATATATATATATATATATATATATATATATATATATATATATATGCTCTTTCTAAATTTTATCTATAAAAATAAGAATGAAAAATAAAGAGTTAGTTCATCTTATTCAATTATTTAAAAACAGAGTTGCCAGAGTTGCCAAAATGGGTTGTCCGACCCGGCCCAACCCGGCCCACTACAGATTGGTCATTTAGTGGACCAACCCAACCCGACTCATTTATTAGTGAGTCAAAAAAATTTGAATCCGGCCCGACTCACCACGGGTTAATGGGTTAAATGGGTTGACTCATTAGTCCACTTAATTAAAAAAAATATATTTTTTTTCTTAAGTCTAAAATTATATTTCGGATTAAAATTTAAATAAACTTGAATACAATCTCAATATAATCCAAAATGATGTTAAACTCCAATACAAACCAAAATAATAAATAAAAATACAAATTACTATCTAAGATCAAAACATTCTTGTGACTTACCCAATCTTTTATTGAATGCAATACTTTTTTCAGCAAACTAATTATATTTTTCTCAATAATTATACTTTTATTAGTTGAAGTTAGGTTTTCAATTGCCAACCCACCAATGTGTTTGATTAAAAAAAAGTCAAACATTGCAAAGTTCAACATAATGTGTGTCACCATGCGGGTTGGTGGGCCAACCCGATCCACCACGGGTTCAACTCGGATGAGCCGAGTTCTTGGTGGGTCGGATCAAAAATTGACCCGTACTAAAATTTGTAAAAAAATTTCAATCCAACCTGACCTGAACATGTAGTGGACCAGGTTGGTCCACGGTTCTTACCTACTTTGACGACTCTATCATGAACTACCATGAGTATCATTATGTAAAGAAAATGTACAAATACCCTTCTTCTGACGTATGTGAGAATTACTAATTTTCAGGACCTGATTTTGATATTTAATTTTATTTATCAGAGAAGTATTATAATTTTACAGTTTCACCAAAAATATTTACTTGGTAAGCATTTATGCTTAGGAGTAAGGACGGAAATAAAGTAGCTTTATGGGAAATTTCATATTATATAATTAATAGGTCCTTTGAGATGCACAATCCAAAAGTAAGAAGTAAAGTTGTCGAATTGTGAAGGGCACTTTAGTTGAGTAAATTAAGGAAATCCTTAGTGTACTCCCAAAAGTGATGGGGGAAACGGCTCCAAAGGGACCAACCAAAACATAAACTTTAGTCTTAACCTTCATTCTCATTCCCTTTTCTCTCTTTCACATCACATATGGATCTACCCTTTCTCTCTCTTCTCCCATCTTTCTACACTCACTTCTCATCACAACAATTTCAGCAAATCCTTCACATTCACATTATGGCATCAATAAACTACACCGCAAGATTTTGGGTTGAGAGAAACAAACAGGCATGTTGGTGCGGAAATGCAAAATTTGTACCTTGATCATACTTGAAGATAAAGCTTAAAAAGTAGCATATGCTGGAATATAATGATTGCTATTTCATATTAAGAATCCGAGGGACCAATTATGGAGCGCATTAAAGCAGCTTTTAGCCAAACCACATGGGGTTCAGCTCTGAGACTAAATCGTAAGGTGACTAGAATTGGAGTTGAAATTAAAGAAGATTTTTGACTAATCTGTTGGCGTTATTAATTTTGAGAATTGAGTGGGGTGTGTTGGATCAGGGTCGTAAGTTAGCTGGGATCCCAAAATTTACAGCATCGACATGATTTCGTTGGTGACAGAAAACAAAGCGAATGCGAAAATGGCATCGATGATTTGACGCACCATCTTAAGATTTGTTTGTATTACACACACCACACACTTTTTCTTCATAAAGAGCTGACACGTGACACTAGGGAACTCCATAACCAGATAAGCATTTCCAATAAAAGTTAGGGTACAATTACATGAATCTGATTATACAAGTACGCAACTTTGAAACAAGACTTTATCATAAAAAAATGTGCATAATGAAAAGAAGGCAAGAGAACATGCACGCACCTCATTCCCCAATTGCCTTGTCCTTTTAATTTCCTTCTCGTTGGTGTCATACTCTCTCTCATCATAATTTTAGTTGCTTGCCATAACTTGGCATTTTTGAAGTTATTGTTTGGCACCATGGAAGCAAAACCCCACTGCGTAGTAGTGCGCCACGCATGAGTGACACCAAGCAAAATATACAACAAGATAAGATCTTCAAGATGAGGTGTCACAAAAATCTCACTTCCACTGCTTTCAGATAGCTCCAATTCTTACATTCTTAAAAGAATTTGAAAGTTCAGAGGGCAATGTGCATGTAATGCCAAAAAATTCCAAAGTACTTCACATCGTCCTTTGTCTAAGTCTGAAATGAGACCCACAAAGCTAATAACAGCACATGCAAACATACAAAACAAAAGCCATTGGTGGTGTCACCAGTTTTGCACATTTTTTCTTGATTAGACCCAATAATGACACCTTCAATTAAGAATCGGGTACATTTGAAAACAAAAAGGAGAAAAAGCTACAAACAAACCCAATAAAATTCATTTCTTATTTCCAATTTCAATCTCATTTGATTTGCCTTTCACAATCCCTTCCTTTTCTGTGAAGGAAAGGCCCTGACCGTCAAGTACCGCTTGTCCCTATTAGGCCACTCTAGTACAATTTCCCATCTATAATAATGGCAGCGTAAAAATTTAGAATAGTATGAAAATTTATAAATAATTAATTATGAGTAAAAATAAGAGGTGGAAAGATGAATGCTTTATAACTTTCTTAACCATACATAATAAACAGGAAAACGGTATTTTTATTATTAACACTTTATTTATATTTTGCCTCTACAAACTACAAAAAAAATAGATACATTAAAAAAATAGACTTAAAATCTGGCATCCTCGAAGCCATGTAAGTCACTAACTCTGTTCATGGACTTTCTCATAATAGCCACTTTAGCCAGTTTCTCGGCTACTCTCCAAGCCGACATCGGCGTGAGCGGCTCTCCTTTTTCCTCGAGCAAACTGCTATCGATTCTTAACTTTTGGCTCCTCAAATCGGCTTGTTCGGCTTCAAGCCAGCTCAAACACTCATCGTCTTGTTTGCGGCTCAGAGAGGCTCGAGCTGATGATATCAAATGAAGCGCGCCTGACACATCATTGCGAGCCAACAACCGTCTCGACTCGGCTACTGCACGAGCGCTGAGGTGGCAACGCCTCAACCGCTCGATCCTGGGATCGCACGATCGAACAGTGTGGGGTCGCGGAACGATTAGCTCACGCTCCTTGGAATTAACAAGCTCTTGAGTGAAGGGGTCAAGGTGGGAGCACCGTACGGATATAAAACGGTGGTGGGACCCACGAGAAGCTGTGCCAGCTGGCACTTTTAACTCCACCAGCAGTTCTCTCTCTTCCGCCGCGTATAGATCGCCGAGGGCGACTGAATCCGGCGAGAAAGCATCGGTGCAACCCTTGGCCACAGAGTATACGGCAGCGATCTCCGCCGGGGCCGAGCGAGGAGCTAGTTTTAATTCAAGTTTGAAGTCCTCTGCCACCACGCTCAACAAATTCCCCACGCGTGTAGCGAAATCGGAGTCATGCTGCGAGTCGTCACACGCGCCATCGTGAGAGTATTTGAGGGAACGCACCGCGAAGCGCGTGGTGGATAACCGCTGATCCTCGTGGCCGTTTGTGAGGAGAATAATTTTGGCAACGGTGTTCTTCTGGCGTCGATCTTCCAGAACCTTCGCCGCTTTCTTCAGCGCGTCGTTTCTAGCCGGTGTTCCGTCGCGCTGGAGCTCGACGGCTGCAAGCGCATCGACGACTCGCCGCGCCGCCGTCTGACCGCGGCCTGTCATCCTCCGCAGCGGAAACAGCCTTTTCGAGGCACCAGAGAATGCGACGATGGAGAGACGGTCGGCAGAGCCAAGCGAGGAGATCACAACTTCCATCGAACGTTTCAGCATCCGAAGCTCTTTACCGGAGACAGTGTTTCCGACGTCGAGCACAGTGACAAGGTCCACAGGCGGTCGACTAGCCGCCGCTTTGCGCGGCGTGGCCATCACCTTGAACAGCGCAACATATGTCTCGGAGCTCCGATTGGATGCCACAATCGCAGCCTCTGGAGCGAAGCTGGCGTCGATGTTTCTGGTTTTGAGCGATGAGGAGACATGAAAGCTTTCTGGTTCATGGTTTTGTTCTTCCTCCTCCTCCTCTTCTTCTTCTTCTTCGTTCTCGTTGGATTCAGGTATGGGCTTGAAACGCGAGAGCGAAGTTGGCGACATGAGTGGCTCGTCGTCGCTGTAGTTGTTTATCTTAAACGACTTAGTCGTTTTGGTGTGGTGTGGTTTGTTTTCATCTGCGGTTTGAAGTTGGTTCCAGTTAGCGTTGCAGACGGGGCAGGTGTGGATTCGGTGTTTTTTGACGTGAGCTGCTATGCATGGGAAGTGAAAGACGTGAGAGCACTCTGCAGTGAAAATTGCCTTTCCTTGGCCGGTTTTCACGGTCTGCGTGCAGATTCCGCATGAGCTCTGCACAGAGAAATTAGAAGAAAGGGTTAGAAGAAAATTGAGAATGAATAAAGAGCGTAGAGTAAAGTGTGGGTTGATTAATTACTTTGGATAAGCGTAAGGGTCTCGGGGAAGAGGGAGTGAAGAGGTGAAACGGCGTGGGAGAGGGTGTTGTAGCGTTGTTGTTGTTGTTGTTGTTGCATTGGTGCTTGGAGAGTGGTGAATTGGTTCGGCAACGGAGGGTGGGGCGAGACTCTGAGTGTGGAATTGACGAGGGAGTGGAGAAGAGTGAGAAAGTGGAAGTGATTTTGGGAGTTGGATGGGCGTTCTCGTAATCACAACTGTTTTCTGGTAATGGGTTGGTGTTTTCGGGCATTTTGTTGGATGTGCAAAACGTCCTTCTCCATCCAGAAACCATGACTCTCTGGATTTTGATGCTTTTGTTTTATGGAAGGGTTGAAACGGAGAAAGGCTTTAGCACTCCAAAGTGGCTGATAGAAAGGTAAGAGAAAAGGAAATGGCAATGGACTAGACACAGGAGGATACCACTCTTTAACCTTCCTCTTGTCTTCCTTTCTTCCCCACCAATCTATTTATAAATAAATATTTCTCTTTTTCTTTACCCTTTTCATGTCAATTTCCACTTTCAAAAATATCATCCATTTCTTTTTAGTTTTCTTTTTTTGCTTATCTATATACCACAATACCTCAATTTATTTAATCATTTCTTTCTGTTGAAAATGTATAATAGAATCTATTTTTTTCTTTTCTTGATCTATTTTTAATTGGGGTTGTTGATGGCAGGTTTTCACATGGATTAATAAATCTGAAAAATACATAAATAAAAAATAGTCTATATTTCAACTCTAAATTTAAATCAGAAGTGGTAGTGATTGAAAAAGAGAACAAACACTAACACTTAATAGTATTTTTGCTAGTTACTTAAGCTTGGTTTGCATTGGCGAGTGGTATTAAGAGAATCATGATTTTTACTAACACAAATTATATAATTCTTGTGCATAAAATTTTAATTGTGAAATCTTAGGTTATAATAATATAAGGACAGAAAACACTTTACTATGTGTATGTTGAAGTGAGTTAGATTCTACTCACACAATCTCATAGTAAGTGCCTTCTAGTTATAATAATAACTATACTTTGAAAGCATGATTTTCTTTCAAGTCCATAAAAATATTTTGCAAAGAGAATTTAAAAACAATAAAATCGCCACCAAAGTATACTAATTATCCACTAAAGTAAGAGGGTTGCTTCAGATTTAACTAATGTGGTAACCAAAAAAGTGAAGTTGGATATATATATATATATATATATATATATATATATATATATATATATATATATATATATGTTGATTGAAGTCAACACCCCCATCTTGCAATTGTGCATTTTATCCAATTCCATGTTGTGGACACACTGACCCTTATAAAAGAACAGTGCATGAGATGAAGAAGGATTCAACAGGTGGCACAAACCTATCTTCTCTGTTTTCTCTGAGAATGCACATGGGTTGCTCTCATTCATCACTTTTCCCTTAATCTCTCTCACTTTTTTTCCCTTTTCAACAAAGCTATAATCCCTCTCACCAATTTCTTTTATTCTTTTTAATTTTCAAACTTTATAAATAATTTGACACCCAAGTTTCAATGGCCTTTATTGTGGTGCAATATTGATTGACGAATCGAGTATCCAACTTTGACATCTGGTATATATGTTCTTAATTTATGCAGTGATCATTCAATTAATGCTTAAAGTTTAGTTATGGTTGCAAAATTTTCAAGCTGAATATATACATTAAAAGTGAATTTAAGGTATAAGATCTCTTTCATACTTTATAACCCTTCTTCCTCAGTGAATTTGGAGCTGAACTCTTCTGAATAATATAGGCTCTTTAACTGGTCAAACTATGTTAGTATTATAAACAGAGATATCTTTTACATTTTTGTTTTAATTTTGTCTGCTGTGTTTCTAAGTGGATAGATGAAAATAGTTTTACCAACCAGTGTCTTTAGAAAAAAATAAATATAAATTTTTCTTAAAAAGTTCAGTTAAAGAGCTATTAAAGTTGTCATAAAGTATAATAGTTTTTCTTTTTTGTCTAAACAGTATCCATATATAAAGCACTACGTAAAAGAATGAATGTTCATGAACAAAGTGAAAAAATCTTTTTAAAACTTTAAATTTATGTTAGCTAATTTTTACTTTTGTGATAATTTTTCATCAAAGCGAAAGAAAGAAAAGACAAAAATGAGAAGCCATGAAAAGAGATTGATGCACTTCTGCATCTATTTTTTCTCTCTTCAATGTCTTTTTGTAAAATTAATTCGAATAGTGAAATTGAATTTATAGATCCCCTTACAACTCGATCGCTGGATGGGAGACAACCAACCAGTTTCATCAGACGGTGAGTACCGATCGGTGACATTATAAGAACCGATTAAACTCCTAATTAGCTTAAACAATTCACTAAACGAGTTTAAAGAAAATAACTATAAATATAGGTTAAATATATTATTATTTGTACATTTAATATATATATATATATATATATATATATATATATATATATATATATATATATATATATATATATATTTAATATTATTTTGACCAATGTCAGATCTTTACCAAAAATTTTGGAGGGACTAGAATAATATAATT
>Ga0209589_1009459_pt1 | contig 14704 bp, 13 predicted proteins | sample CowpeawhiteBW_FD_187525 | JGI IMG/M metagenome (GOLD analysis project Ga0209589, IMG submission 187525) | Root nodule microbial communities of legume samples collected from California USA - Cow pea white BW (SPAdes) (version 2) | ecosystem: Host-associated > Plants > Roots > Nodule | place: USA... | reverse complement strand
TATATATATATATATATATAGATATATATATATATATATATATATATATATATATATATATATATATATATATATATATATATATATATATATTTACACTACCACCAAGGACACCAGTAATAACCTTTTATAATAAAACAATCAAAACAACAACTTTCTATCACCGAAGCATGATATGTATAAGAAAAAAGATATAATTTTTTTTATTTCGCAAGCTTGAAAGTCCTACCAAAAAAATAAAACCATCGGCATACGCCCGACATAAGAACTTGCTGAAATTGTGCTTGCAAAGGGAATAAAACACATACCAATCTCATACATGCATAGAAATAATTATCTCAAAATTAAGAAAAATAGTGCAGCTTTCTCAAGGGATTTCTATAGTTTCTATATTTTTCCATCACTAAGCAAAAATATAAAAACATAAAGGGCCTACTTACTTTAACCAAGATTTGAACTCATAACCTTCCAACCCATCAAACACATGCACACCAACAAATCATCACATTATTCCTATCAATTCACACATTCATATAATCTTAAACCATGCTTTCACATTCACAATATTTTGGTAAAATAAAACACAATTTAAAATTACACTAATGGCACACACCAAACTCAAACCCAAGTCCTCTCAACATAACCAAGTACTCTCAACATAACCAAATACTCTCAACCACTTAAGCTATCTTTATTCCTTTCCTAGAACTTGTCAATAAATTCTCTTAGGGTACTTCCAACCCATAATTGTTTGTAATTTATTTATTATTCTTTATTCCAATATTTCGGGTCTTACACGGTCAACCAAAATCACCTTGGTTCCAAATTGGAAGTTGATCTTATAAGTGTGGATTGGTAGTTCTATAAGAACCTGCATTACATGAAACACTAAAAGATTGAATGGAGTAAACCTTGTCCTCTATCATTTCAGCTTAAAATTTGTATATTAGTGTTTGTCTAAATAGAGGCATGGGTTAAGACGCTCTGCACAAACATTTTCATATATCAGATAATAATATCATATTCTAACTTATAACAGTTTTGAAAAGTAACAAAATTATAGGATGTTTTATTTGTGGTACCTCTTTGTCTTGGAGAACAATCTCCATTGAAAATATATATTTGCCTTTCGTGTAATCTTCTACAAACCATAACTTTAGAACTCGTGCAATGATATCCCAACTTTCCTTCTCCGAGTTCAGTTATGCTATTGAGTGGGAGTGTTTTTTTGCAAAATAGACTTCGTGAAAGTCAAGCGCCAAAATAGACAATAGGTAAAATATGCAGCTCTGGAAAAATGTATTTGTAGAGAAACTCATCCTACAATAATTAATTTTAGTTTTAACTTGAATTTGAATTACAATTTGGTTTTGGTACAACAAACCTAAAACCATACGCATGCTATGCTTTGGTCAACAATTTCAGGAAATCTTTTGAAAAGCAATTGTGAAGGATACCTTAGACAATCTGAGAATTCATGAAAGGTTCAACCACACGGCACACAATTACAACACATATGAAGACTTATTAATTAAAAATGGTAAAACAGCAAACTTTAACAAAGCAAAAAAAAATGTGAACACAAAATTGGAAAACCCTTTGCATATCCAACCATGTTGAAAAAAAAAAGAGGAAAAATTGGCAGACAACACAAATAAAACAAAACCTAACAAATGTTAAAGTGAATGCTTCAATACGCTAGTTTGAACTAACAAAAAAACAAATACAAAAGAATTTAAAATAAAAAGAATAAGAGTGAGAAGACAAATCTGGAATAAATTTGTTAGAGGAAGAACTTCAATAAATGCTTCAATCCGCTGGTTTGAGAGCAAAAGGAAAGTCTTTGGAAAACAATTGAATGGCTGAGAAGTGTGAGGTTAGGGTTTATAGGATAATAGTTGAAAGAGAAAAACGTTGGAGAACCAAGTTTGCTTTCAAGGTGAGAAGAAAAAGGAATTTTTTGGACTCTGTTGAGAAGAAAAATTTGCTTTGAAGGTCATAAAGGAAAGTTTTTAGACTCTATTGAACAGAGAAATCTGCTTTCAAGGTGAGAAGAAAATATGCTTCATCTTGTGTATGCAAGAGAACCACGTGTAAGCAGAATGAGGATAGTACGTGTAAATACCACACTTTGCTAGGTGTTGCATTTATAAGTGAGCAACAAAATTGTTTTTATGTTACATGTCAAACAAATAGAGTGGGTAGAAATTTTAACATTTAGTTAATTTTTTGTGTGATGCCTTTTGTGTTTGAGATTATTTTTTTGCACTTTATAATGGTTCCAATTGTATAATTATATATAGATAGATGTGTTTTTAAAGTTATCCTATAAAGACACATTTTTAGCACATCGGAGAATAATGTGCTTTCTCACTACATCTTGAACATTGGATAATAATAACATAATTTCTTTTTAGTATATTATTTAGGCTTAAATATACATTTGATCTCTATTTTTATTGTTTTTTTTTTAATTTGGTTCTCATTTTCGTTTTATGTTCAATTAGGTCCTCATTTTTGTCAAATTTTGGTCAATTTGGTCATTTTGACTAACCGTGTTTAAATAGTTAACGCTTTTTAACAGTACATGCCACGTGTCAGCTCCTGTTTTTTTTTATTTTTTCTTACAACTTTTTTTAAATTTTAAAAAAAAATAATTTTTTTTAATTTCAAAAAAATGCCCACGTGTCAATGTTAGTGCCACTTGTCATTTTGTGGTTGTATTATTTCTTTTTATTCAATTTAGTCTCAATATTCGTTATTTTTGTTCAATTCAGTTCCTATATTCGTTATTTTTATTTAATTAAGTCCCAATTTTTTTTTAAAATGAAACAATTTAATTTTTAAAATTGAAATTATTATTTAATTATTTTTGAAATTCAATTATAAATTATTATATTTAATTATAAATTATTATATTTAATATAATTATTTAAATATTACTAAAATATAATTATTAAAATTTTAAAAATATATGTTAACATTTGTAAAATTGACATTTAAATCTAAAATATTTAATATTTTTATTTCATTTTAGATATTAAAATCTAAAATATTTTATATTTAAATGCTAATTTTACAAATATTAGTTTATTTTTCTAAAATATTTAATGTAACGTCCCATTTAATTAATACGCGTAATTAAAGAAACGTCACACAATTATAATATAATAATGCAGTCCTGGAATTTAAACATAATGCCGTACAGACCAAGGCACACCACGATGCCACCAAAAAAATAAAAGGAAACATGTTAAATAGTTTACTGGAATCCTAGAAAGATATAAAAGCGGACGAGTATAGGGGCTGTAGCCCTAAAGATAGCCCAAGAAGGACAAAAAGTCCAACCCAAGAAGGCTAAGCAGCGGGTTCGTCTCTCCCTCGTCGACCACGGTTACCTCTTGCGTTTGCTCCCATCAATAAAATTGATGATCATCGCGAAGATAGAAGAACAACATACAAAGCAACCAACAAGAAAGGGTAAGCTAGAGCCAACAACATTTTTTTATCATGCAATCAAATGTACTTTCATAATTCAGTATACACACATTCAATATACATCTATCACCCAAGCATGTTATGACCCTTCAATCAATACGCTAAGACTCGACTCATCTGGATACATATAGCCTGGTCGGATTCAGCGGATGCTTGCACTTGTGGTGGATACCTCTGCTCACCCCTGAGCTGCTCACCCTCGAGCTGCTCACCCCCGAGCTAAGTGTTACAAGTGTTATAATGAATCAATTTCCCTCACACACAAGGTTAGCCCTTAATGAATTCAGGCCTCCTGCTACTCTCACCACAGGAGTCAGTCCGCTCTAAGTGAGACTAACTGACCCCTTAGAGTGTCAGGATGCAACCTTACCTTGAATCCTTACCAGACCATATAGATGGGGCACCACCATGGACACCCACTAACAGGGGCCATGGAATTACGTCCCGACCACTGAAGCACGACCCTGAAAGTCTCACCTAGAGACTCCAAGGAATTACGCACTAACACGGACCAACACATATAAACAGCCAAGAATTTTCACATACATTACACATGAAATTTCATACCAACATCCATAACCAATCCTCATTTCTCACATGTTGAATCAATACCAACTCGTTATTCCCAACCATGAGTAAAGTGTTTCTCCTCATACCAAAACCATGCCACTAGTTTACCAACCATCAAGATCCATTGTTGTTCATGCCAAATTTGTGACCACACGCACATATATATGTATCCAACTTCTCATGTACCACTCATAGAAATCATGCCAAGCTCACAATCCCCCACATATAATCCCCTCCTAATCATGCATACTCATTCTCATTAAGCCATCATATAATAACCCATATAAGCACAATTTAAACATCCAAGCATAGAGGAAACAACATCTCGGGACACATCCTCGCCTAGCTCCTCGCTCAGGCTGGAGGGTCTCGCTCAAGTGAGAATGACTCTCGCTTAGGCGAGCTCCCCTCCGCCTAGGCGAGAGCTTGACAAAGAGGACAGTGGCCCCTGCGCAATCTCGCTTAGGCGAGATCCCCTTCGCCTAAGCGAGACATCTGCTCGCTCAAAGCGTGTTCTGGTCGCCTGGGCGACCACTCGCGCAGAAACACATCTCGCCTGGGCGAGGCGAGTTCGCTTGGGCGAGATTATCAGTGTTTGCCATTGTTCACGCCTGCAACACGCATAAACATATCCCAAACAAGGAAACCAGCCAATCCAAACATCCATAACAATATATCAAACTCAAAAAATCATTAAAGCAACAGTACACACATCACAAACACATCAGACAAGGGGGTTCTAGCTTCCCTTACCTGGAATATGCTAGTACAAGAACTCAACAGCAACCACGGACACCACGGCTCTAGGGTATGCTGAGGAACTGGAAAAACAACGGAGCAGATCAAGAGATAAGCTCATTACGGAATCCTAGCTGAAAACAAACATGAAGAAACACCAAAGGAAGTACGAGCATGAGTTGGAATGGACTTATGAGAAGTAGAAAACTGGTTCAAGCCCACTGGATGCGAAAAGGCGGCTGAACCCTAACATATGTCTCTCTCTCGAAGTAGAAGGTGTGACGGCTGATTCTGTGAAGAGTGAGAGTGAGTGTGTTAGGGCAGCTTAGGGTTTAGTTTTATCACTTGGGCCAGCCCTAGGCCCAATTACAAGGGGCAGCCCTTTACTTTAGGGCAGAATTACATAAACAAAAATTTAATGGGCTTTACATTTAAAATATTTAAAATATTTTTAAATATCAATTTTAAAAGTATTTTAGAATATAAATATTAGAAAAAACATTTAATAATTATATTCTTATAATATTTTAAATAACTATATTCTATTTAGCAATTAAATATAAGAATTTATTCAATTTATAATTAAATCTAATAATTTATAATCAAATTAAAAAATAATTAATAAAAATGTCAATGTTAGAAAAACAATTAATATAATTTGTATGAAATATATTAAATTTGGTGTCAATTTGAAATGGACAAAATGGATTTATTTTAACAAAAATTGGGACTAAATTGAACAAAAATAACGAACATAAGGACTAAATTGAACAGAAAAAATAACACAACCTCAAACTGACACGTAATACTAGCATTGACATGTGGCACAATTGTGACTTGACACATGGACAATTTTTTTGAAATTAAAAAATTAAAAAATTAAAAAAAAATTTAAAAATTTAAAAAATTTAAAAAAAATTAAAAAAAACCCGGAGCTGACATGTACCGTTCAAAAACATTAACTATTTAAATATCATTAGTGAAAAAGATAAAATTGACTAAACTTTGACGAAAATAAGGACCTAATTGAACATAAAACAAAAATGAGGACTAAATTAAATAAAAATAATAAAAATAAAGACTAAATATATATTTAAGCCTATTATTTATATAGATAACATATTATTTTCGTTATCCATCTATTAATGAGTTATTAGTAGAAACCTAAAAAAAAAACATTGACATTAGATTTAAATTGAGTCATCTATCTAAAAATTCTTTTAAAGAACTAACTAATAAAATAACTTGTCAACAATTTTTTTTTATATAAACTTACGTTTCTAATTTTTTTTTTTCAAAGATCAATTATATTTATATTATCTTTTCTATAAACTTACGTTTCTTAATATGATTTAATATGATTGATCTATTTTCTTCTACGTATTTTTGGATAAATAAGGTATTTGATTTAACCATTAAAATAGTAAAACTTCTGATTTTATTTCTAAATGCATAAATTAGTCTAAATAGTTTAATTCAGTCCATAAACTTAATAGTTTAATATTATATTAGTCTTTAACTTTTTTTTAATATTAGATGATAAAGAAACTATTTTAAAACTATTGAAATAAAATCAAATTGATGATAAAATCATTTTAGGAAACATAAAAAGACAACACAATTATCATTCTTTTTATACATTTTAATTTCCATGTTTGAAATAAAACAGTTCATAGAGGTTTTATATTTGCAATTTATTCCCTTGAATCGAAGAAATAGCAGAGTGCAGTTGAGAGAAAAACTGGAGGCAGAAACATAATTTCCAAAAGAACAAGGTCTTGGAGTGTAATTACTCAAAAATCTTATTCCAGTGCCATTTTCACCCCTAAAAGCCAAAAGCAGCAGCAGCAGCACCACGCAGAGCAGAAGAAAGCAGAAGCGCAGTGGTGGCGGAAGATGACGGAGGTGGCGAGATCAGTGGTGCACGACGTTTTAGGACAAAGAGTCGTCGACGTAGACCAGCCAATTGTTGATTACATCGTTAACGTCCTCGCAGACGATGACTTCGACTTCGGCCTCGACGGCGAAGGCGCTTTCGAAGCCCTCGGCGAGCTCCTCGTTGCCGCCGGCTGCGTCGACGATTTCTCCGAGTGCCGCTCTGTCAGTCGCACTCCCTTTCTCTTTCCCTTTCCTTTTCCGCAAACCTAAACTTGTTAGCACTAACCTAACCATTCTCTTTCTTCTGTTTCAAAATGCAGGTGTGCAGCACGTTGTGCGACAAGTTTGGGAAGCACGGTTTGGTGAAGGCGAAGCCCGCTGTGCGGAGCCTGGCGGCGCCGTTTCGAATGAATGAAGGCTTGGACGACGTCCAAGCTCCCAAGAAGAAGCCCGAACCCGTCGACGGCCCTCTGCTATCGGAACGTGACCGTCTTAAGCTCGAGAGAAGGAAACGCAAGGATGAACGTCAGCGAGAGGTGTTTCCCCGATTCCTCTGCTTATTGTTGTTTTCGTCATTAAGGGGGTTAAATTACAGTCGGGGTTTCATCATGATTTTGATGTAGTGAGAAACTGTGGACAAATGCGGTTAATGCAACCACAATTGTGGTTGTGGAGACTCCAAAACCCTAGATGTGCTGGAAACTAAATCTTGATTTTATTATTATTATTATTAGAGTTATGGATTGTTAGATTAAGCAATTTTACACCAACGTGTTGTTCGTCCGAGTGGTATTGCTCTCGGTCCCCTTAAGCAATGTCTGGGGATCTGGCCTTGAATATGGAAAGACAATGTTGAGAGAGGAGACCTCACTAGAGGTGGTCAGCCAAGTTTCCCGACAGATTAGTCATTAGTAAAGCTGATGAATACTCTGTACCATTAACATGGTTAAAAAAATATTTAGCATTTTTACAATGTCAACTGTTCAGAACGTGTCAATTAGAAGCGAAATGTCCGACTTTTAGATAATTATTGTAAAAGTCAATAAACGTGTCATATATAATTATAATAATGCCTTTCATGGTGAATGGTTGTAATTGGATGATAGTGTAACATTACTTTGTTATTATTATTATTATTGTCACTGTTAAAGTTTGTGGTTGAGTTCATTTGACTATAGAATGATATGAGCAGGCACAATACCAAATGCACTTGGCAGAGATGGAGGCGGCACGTGCGGGTATGCCGGTGGTGTGTGTGAGGCATGAGAGTGCTGGGGGCCCAAACGTGAAGGACATTCACATGGAGAATTTCAATATCTCTGTTGGTGGGCGGGATCTAATTGTGGATGGTTGTGTTACACTTTCGTTTGGAAGGCATTATGGTTTAGTAGGAAGGAACGGGACGGGAAAAACCACTTTTCTTAGACACATGGCTATGCATGCCATCGATGGTGTTCCCAGGAATTGTCAAATATTGCACGTGGAGCAAGAGGTGACAGGTGATGATACCACAGCCTTGCAGTGTGTCCTCAACTCTGACATTGAGAGGACTCAGCTTATTGAAGAAGAAGCTCAGTTAGTTGCCCAACAGGTGAGGAATTGATTGTGTTCTAGCTTTGCTGGCAGTTTGTATTTGGTCTTGAATCTGGGATAACTGAGGATGTCGTGTTGTTTGACAGAGGGAATTTGAGGACAAAATCGAAAAGGGTGACTCAAATGGAATGGTTGGCAGGGATAGCATTTCACAAAGGCTTGAGGAAATATATAAGAGGCTTGAACACATTGATGCTGATTCTGCAGAGGCACGAGCAGCATCTATATTAGCTGTGAGTTCATTGTTGATTTGTATCATAATTTTTTAGAGTCACTGGTGGGAAAGTCTTATTCTCTTATTAGCCACTTGAATCCTTTTTAATTTTTGAATTGTAGGGTTGTAGCTTATTCTTATGTTAATGTGTCTTTCGGTTTACCTTATTTATTGCATAATGAGTTCTCTAAGGATATCAGATAATGGTATGAAATGCAAAACCAGTACTCTAACATGTTTTTTAGATGAGGGACTCAAACATGCTAGTAGAAGAATTTCTCTACTTTAACATTAAGCTCTCTCCTGTTCTAGGGTTACTTTTACTCCCATTAAAATTTACAGTAAATATTTATGAAGCAGAAACACTCTTTCCAAAATCATTGTCTTACTGATCAAGGGCAATTTCAGGGTTTGAGTTTCTCTCCTGAGATGCAGAAGAAGGCAACAAAAACATTTTCAGGAGGATGGCGGATGCGAATAGCTCTTGCTCGTGCACTGTTTATAGAGCCTGATATATTGCTTCTTGACGAGCCTACGGTGACTCATCATTCGAAGTTTCTTATGTGATTCATGGATGCCTCAGTTTATAGAATTTATGAATTTTGTTTTTTTGCAGAATCATCTTGATCTTCATGCTGTCTTATGGCTTGAGTCGTACTTAGTTAAATGGCCAAAAACATTTATTGTTGTTTCACATGCTAGAGAATTTTTAAACACGGTAACATATCAGCTTATCTTGATTTGATCAGATATTGTGTTGGTTTAGTGCTTTCCCTAAATGTGTTACTAGCATAGTTTTTAACATGTTAACTGCATTCCCAGGTGGTTACTGATATAGTTCACTTGCAAAACCAAAAGTTGACTACTTATAAAGGAAATTATGACACTTTTGAGAGGACTCGAGAAGAACAAATTAAAAACCAGCAAAAAGCATTGGAGGCAAATGAGCGTGCAAGATCTCATATGCAGGTATTATTTTTTGCTGTTAAAGTTATTCTTCTCTGTGTTGATAGTTTCTTTTGTTCCGGCTGCTGCTTATACTAGTCTACTGGGTTGTTTATTTGAATCCTTAATTTGTGAATCTATACAAGAGCTACACGTTATGCCACTAAGTGGGGGGTAACTGGTTAACCTGTGTTCTATTCTATGATATTTATTAGTCCAGTATTCAGGCTAGTTCATGTTGGAAGTTAGGACTTGGGTGGTAAACTAAGTTGTTAGTACATTCATGGCATGATGTATGCTTTCTCAATGTAATGTACTTTCTAATATTAGCTTGGTGTGTGTTAACTTATTAGATATTAAGTAGGGTAGGATAGTTCATCGACAAGGGTGGTAAACTTAGTTGTTAATACATTGATGGCATGATGTATGCTTTCTCAATTTACTTTCTAATATTAGCCTGCTGTGCGTGAATTTATTATATATTAAATAGGGTTGGATAGTATGATGGAGGGGATAAGTTGTCATTTGTAAACTGAACATTTGCTCTTTGTGAAGGGGAAGCCACTGGAAGAGAGGCTTTTCTCATATTCCCTATCATAGTGGTGGGAATGGAGACCTTTGGCAGCTACAGATCTGGAATCATGGAAACACATTGTGGCTCTTGTGGCCAAGTTCCTTTTGGGGGCTTAAAACACTGGCTGACTTGGCACAATAGTTTCCCAACAGATAAATGGGTCAATCTCCCTCTTTGCCCTCAAAACTGCATTGTTTTGAGGGTTTATAAAAGCTGAAATGAAACTTATCCCCTTTTAGATTGCCTAAAATCCCTAATACCCCCTTTAGTCCATGTTTTTCTTCCCCCCTTACCTATTCGTCAACAACCGCTTCTCTAGTTCATGTTCGGCACCTCATATACACTAGAGTCACCTATCTTTGGCTGGCTGGCCTTGGGGGCTTTTCTGGGACGCCCATATCCTTTAACTAATAGAAGCCAATATATTTTAGTAAATAGTATAGTAGCCAATATATTGTAGTCCATATTTTTCTTCCCCCTTCCCTATTCGTCAACAACAACTGCTTCTCTAGTTTCTGTTCGACGCCTCATCTCCACCAAAGTCACCTATCTCTGGTTGGTTGGCCTTGGTTGCTTTTCTGGGGACTCCCATATCCTTTACTTAATAGTAGCCAATATATTGTAGTCAATAGAGGCATTATGGTGTTATGGCATTCTTGTCTACTATTTTGATTAATTGTGGTGTTGAAATGTTGAATTAGTATGGTATAATATCTAAGGTTGTCAAACTCGAGAGTTTACGTAAACTCGTGATAGCAGTAAACCTGACTTGAAAACTCGTAAGAGTTTACTTCACATGAAAAAAGAATTTTATGAATAACATCCTAATTCAAATAAGTCCACAAAATTATATAACTTAAAAGTACATGAAATAAATAAGTTCATACAAATATTGTAAAACATAAATTCAAATGTCAAGTGTCTATGTCTAATCCTCTAATGACATAATCATCTCCATCATCATCTTCATCCAACTCTTCTCCTGATGAAATTTGTGCATCCTCATTGGCATCAAAAGTTATGTTATCAAGAGCATCTAGAACTGGATTTGTTGTTGCTCCATCTATGTGAACATTTTCACCTTGAGCTTGCTCATCTCAACAACATCATTTGCCTCTTCAGTTATTCATTCATCATTTGATTCAATGTCATTAAATGGAAGAGCAATCGCTTTTCCAATGTCTACTTTTCAACTACAAGTTATACATCACATAAACTACATCATTCATCTTTTTCTGGTGCAAACAGTTCATTCTCTTTCTATGAACCTAAAATGAAATATCAAATGTTAGTAAAGACATTAACCTAATAAAGAAAATTATAAATTATAAATAATTTAAATTACCATTTCAATGAGCTCCAATTACGCTTACATCCTGAAGAACTACAAGTCAAACTTAGAATTCGAATAGCAAATCTCTTCAACTCCGGAGTTCCATTCCCAAACATTTCCCACCACTCCCCAGGATTTAATGCTTTCTTGCATTCTTGTGCATCTTCCATTCCAACCAGTCCTCTAACAAAATGAAATTCAACGATTTGCAGATTAATTTTTCTTCTTACTTCCAAATCTGGTACCAATCTTCTCTTGCACGTATACAATCCTTCTTTCACCTCTCCACCCTCATCATATCTAAAGTTAGGTTCATAGTGGAAGAGGGAGTTGAGAAAATAGGCAGTTGCATGCAAAGGCCTATGAAGTTGATTATCCCATCCAACATCATTATTCTCCAAACCTGTTCATAACTAGATTCAATACCAAACCAATTATGCTATATTAGAAATAATTTCACACAAGTAATTAAACTTTGAATGAGTAAAAGTTTGAAATTTTACCTCTTCTTAATATTGTTAAAATTGTCCATCTCTTCATGAATGAAACCCATTGCGGGTTTTACATGAGTTCACCAATCTTAAGACCACCATAACAGGGGCAACGACTTTTAGGCATGTGGAGACATTCTTCCAAAACCGACTATCTAATACCACGTGTTCTACTCTTCTCCCTAGTATTGTCAATTGATGGACCTTAAAATTCTTTTCAAAGTCTTCAAAGATCAAATCAATGCAGTGTGCTGCACATGGAGTCCAATACAATTTTTCCCTTTTTTGCATCAACAAATCTCCAACTGGCTTGAAATTTGTAGCACTATCAGTAACAACTTGAACTACAATTTTTTCAACAAACTCAACAACGTCATCTAATATCTTGAATACTTTATCAACTGTTTTTGAAATGTTTGAGGTGCCAAGTGACTAAAGAAAAATCGTCCCTTTAGGACTATTCACCAAGAAGTTGCAAATATAACGTCTTTTTTTGTATGTCCAACCATCAGACATGATGGTACAACCAATTCTGTTCCACTCTTCCTTATATTCCTCAAGGATTAAATCTGTTTTGTTCACAACTTGTTTCAAGAGCTTCTCTCTAATATCATGATAAGATGGTGGTTTGTAGCCAACTCCAAATTTACCATCATGTCACACATCTTTGCCAATGCTGGATTTCTAATACATTCAAAAGAAATTGCATTTGTGTAAAAGAGTTCAGCCACTTGAGTATCAACTTCTTTGTATCCTCTTTTCATCATTTAATTTATAGTTGCTTGGACTCCCCGCTTACTAGTAGTGGCAACTTGTTTTCCTTTAAAACCAAACACCCTTGTCCTCCTTCAACAGTCTCACTTTCTTCATGGTCTTCATCAATTACATTTAACTTTCTTCTCTTTAATGAAGCTTCCTTAGCTTCTGCAACTATTTTTATAATCAAATTTTTTATTTCTTCTGAGCAGAAGCACAAGGTTCAGAATCCTCCTTAGTTCCAGCAAGATGATGTTTGAATCTAAATATTCTTCCACTCACAATCTTTGAGCAATAGTTACATTTCAATTTTCTACCATAACCATTAGTTTTAATGCAAAGGGACAGCAGGTTCAGATTAAGGGGGACCCATCCTTAACCAAAAAGATTGTAACTCCACAAGGTTTGTTGAAGGAGACTAAAATTGAAGCTGTGACACTAGTTTGGGTTATGGGGACGACAGAGCTGGACAAGGAAGACGAATTGGTGAGGGGTTTAACACAAAAGCAACAAGCTGAGTTAGAGAGAGTTCTGGAGGTGTTGAAAGTCTATATATAAGAGCTGGGTCCTTTGGCATGGAGACTTTTTTGGATTGTTTTGGGTGTTGTTGACAGAATCAGTGTAATTGTGTGGAAAGGGAACATTGTCCCTTGTAAACTTTCTTTCTGTTCTTTTCTCCTAAAAAGCAATAATACGAGGTATATCCAGTAAGCCTGGGAGTACGTTTTTGCTTTTCTGGTTCCTTTAACCAAGAAACCTATCAGAATGGTATTTTGATCCTTAAGTAGATTTATATTGCATTATGTATGTATTATATTTGCATAAAAATAAAGAAAAAAAACCCTAAAATCAGAATTGATCATGCGGTCGCAAACAGAAAAAGCTGCAAAACAACATATCACCATGTCCAGAATAGGAAAACAGCAAGAGTCTGGCTGCACAGGTTGAGTGGCTGAGGGTGATAAGCCACATGAAACCATTGAAGCTGAATAGAAAAGAGAAAAGTAATGTAGTTTATGTGGGAACTTGCAGGTTAGGTTGTAGCACAGGTGGAACTGTCACTGGAAACACTGCTGGAAGTAGTGGCAGAATGTAGGATGTTGAAAGGCGGAATGTGGGAGGGAAGTGCTGATTTTGAGAAAGAGGGGGAGTGAAAACTGTGTTATAGGTTAAAATGAAAGTTACACTTTTACCCTGTTCCCCAACCAGTAGTTAAGTCCCTTAAGCTAAACCTAAATGGTGTCTGATCTCTGCAAAACTGTGCTATTTGTATGATTTTGGCTGTGCAACGATGGCCACAACCCTAAGTTGCAATGCTGAACAAACTACTGGTGCCGGGGTGCGGCATGCTCTATTGGCTACTCTGTAACATAATATTTTACCATAAATTTTGAAGCTATTCCAGCGCTACTTCAAGCTGGTAGGTTCTTATATATGATGTTGAAGAAAAGAGACTTAGGACAATGCTTGTAAGGAAGCACCTAGCAGGTTCACTGTATATAATAATTCTTTGAGAGATTACATTTGAGAGCAGTAACCATAAAATGCAACTTATAAGAATAATGATTAGCCACAAGAGTGTTTAGATTTCCTAGACCTTTATTCTTGTTATAATAAACAGTCTTAAATAGTTTTTGTAAAGGTGGTGTGCTTTGGGCTGTACCTAGTTCCAAGATATATCTTTTCAGATTCTCTTCTCTTCCATTTCATACTTTGTATTTGATGTATCCAAAGTTGTTATAAATGAGATCCTAGGAGAGGGAAATTTACACTCTCAAATTCATTACCTATTCTTTTATATTTCTTAATATTCTGTAGAAATCTTAATATTAACAGTTTTCGACACATCAAATGTGCCAAGTCTATCACGTGTATAATTGACATGGGGGTCTATAGGAGCCATACTGATAACGGAACAAGTTGGTCACTTGAGTTCACAACTGCTGTTGTGGGCATTTTTGTATTTTGGGGTTCATTTGAATTGTAATTTGTAAAAATGGGTTCGCTGAATTTTTTTTGTAAAATAGGGTTAAGTTGTTAGGGATGAGGACGACATTACAAGTGAAGTCGTCCTCAACCCTGCCGGTTTCTCTTTTTTTTTTTTTTTTTTAAAA